>Ga0307423_1000252_pt1 | contig 36121 bp, 35 predicted proteins | sample SalMarWE160310MG_FD_202154 | JGI IMG/M metagenome (GOLD analysis project Ga0307423, IMG submission 202154) | Salt marsh sediment microbial communities from the Plum Island Ecosystem LTER, Massachusetts, United States - WE1603-10 | ecosystem: Environmental > Aquatic > Marine > Intertidal zone >... | reverse complement strand
CGAGAATCTGCAATCCCGCACGGGAGGCCAGGTAGTGCGGTGTCACCACAGCGTGCTCTCCCAATGATTTGAGCGAGGCGCCGTCGACTCTCTGGGGCAGACTCACGAGCTGACCGCAGGCAACCGCCGATTGAGTGCGTCGAGGACTGCCTTCACGGCGGCTTCGTCGTCATCCCCATGGGAGAGAGCCGAGCCGACCACGAGCTCTTCTCCGTTCTTGCCGGCAAAGACGATCACGGCGATGAGCGCGGTGCGCATTCCGACGCTGGCAGGCCCGATCGCATCGAGCGCAAGTGGTGGCGTTGCGTCGAATATCGACTCCATGGCGTGCAGGGTCGCTTCCCCGACGAGGCGGAGCCGCGCGGAGGGGCCTTCGGGGCCACTGGCGGATCCGACGAATTCTCCTGTCTCCCAGCCGAGAGTGACCGTGAGGCTCGCCCTGGAGTTGTCTGTGCTCTCCTTGATGCGGAGAAGCTTGGGCCTCGGCGTCTTTGGCTCCTTGATGCTGTCGCTGGAAAGCTGAACCACCGAGATCACGCGTCTATCGATGTTCACTCCGAATCGAGCCATGGCCAACGATTGGATGTCCCTCGACACCTGTTTTGGCGACTTGGATGGCGCCGCCAGGACGTGCAGCTCTACGATCCTGCCACCCTTGCGAACGACCCGAGCCGCCTCAACGGAGTCGAGTTGGGTGATTGTCTCTTCGAATTCCTCGTTATCGAACACTTCTTGGCAGCCTTCCTGGTGCTCGGCTTACATGCGTGCACACTAGCGATGCGAGAGGTGGTAGTAGCTTCCTTGCGGTCGGGGCGGCCTGTGGATAACGTATCCGTGCAGCGCAATACGTAGGAGTCGTCCGTGATCGGGACCGTGACAGCGAACGAGATCAAAGGGCCGCATCGTGCCTAGGACCCGGCTCAACCGGATGGCCATGATGGTGCTCGTGGCGCTGGCCACGGCTGCAGTGCTGCTCGTGAGCGCAGTTCGCGCACAGCCGTTGCCCGTGATCGTGGGCGCGGCCCTGATGACGATCTCCCTGATGGTGAATGTGCCTGCGCTCAGCGGCAACCGCGTCTACCTCGGAATTGCAGCGGCAGCGGCCATCCCATTTGCGGTCAATGATGCAGCCATAGCGGCGGCTATCTACACCACATCGCTGACATCGGCGTGGTTGCTTTACCTCGTGATTCGGCCGCTTGATCGCACCTGGCTCAACTCGGAGTATCTCGCTGAGGTGATCGCCATCCTCGGGTTCGGCGGTACTTATCATGTGGTCTCCACCGTGCTGCACGTTCCCGGATTTCGATTTTCCGACATCTTTCCGCGCGAGGGCTACGTGGCCATCATCTGTGTGGTTCTGGGTGGGCTGGTCTATCACGGCATGCGAGCCGGCGTCAGATCTCTGATAGGGCTGGAGAGAGCCGACTCTTCGCCCCGGTACCTCATGCTGGCCGCACTCGAGGACTGGTCGGCGATCACCGTTCTACTGCTCAGCGGGACCATGGTCGGGATCGCGTATTCTGCGCTGGGCTGGACGGCGATCCTGGTTGCCGCGGCTCCCTACTTCTTCACGCATCAAGCTCTCGAACGGTACAACGGGACCAAGGTCACGTACGGCCAGACCATCCAGGCGCTCTCGCAGATACCTGAGGTCGCCGGGCTAACGCCGGGAGGCCACGCTGTGCGTACCGGGCGGCTCGCTGCAGACATAGGGCGCGAGATGGGCATGCATCCCGACGCGGTGCAGGATCTGGAGTACGCCGGGTACATGCACGACATAGGCAGGATCACCCTCAACGAGCCTGCCATTCTGCGCGCCGGGTACACCGATGTTGACATCGCACGGTGGGGCTCGCAGATCATCTCGGAGGCACCACACCTTGGTGAAGTGTCCAAGATCGTCGGGGATCAGTGCCTGCCGTACCGGTCTCCCGGCCAGGAGATCGACCCCGGTGTGTCTGTTGCTTCGAAGATCGTCAAGGTGGTCAGCGCTTACGACCAGTACGTCCACGAGAGCCGGATGTCGCCGATCATCGCTCTCGAGCAGCTTCACAAAGGCGCGGCATACGAGTTCGACCCAAAGGTGACGAGCTCATTGCGGCGGGTTCTCGAATTTCGTGGTGAGCTCGATCGGTAGCGGTCGGCTTCAGACCTCGCCGCGTTTGTCGGCCGCAGAGCCGGGCAAGCCCTGAACCCTGTGCCGGAATAGGCGGATCGGCTGTCGTAGCTGGTCTTCGACGTACACTCCGAGACCTGCGGCAAGCAGGACATCACCAAGCGAGATGACGGAACCCGGCATTGGGATGATGTCGGCGAGGAACGGAAGATGTGAGGTGCCGTCAAGCGCCACGTGCTTGGCGTCAAGATGGAGAGCACTCGAGTTGCCGCCTGCCAGCTCGAAGGCCTCGAGCAAAACGGGCATGCCGTTGTTGAGGGCGATGACGGTGAAGTTCATCAGGATGCCGATCCCGACGATCCACATCCCGGGTAGGCGCTGGTTGAGCAGCACAACGATCAACAAAGGAATATACGAGAGCAATACCAGCCACACGGCGAGATTCCGCTGATCGGTGCTGATGTAGTTGGCGACCTGCTGCATTCCGAGCCCGACGAACAGCAGCCACCACCCGCGTGCGTAGATCTCCGAGAGGTTGGAGAGCTTGCCACCCCGCAACAGCGATACCGCTACGGAGACGATGATGACGGCGAACAGCCACAGCATGAGCGCGACGTTAGCCGAGCGAGGTCGGTATCCTCGATTGCCGAGGAGGCCGCAGTTGTTGAGATATGAGCGCCGTGGTCAGTTGGCGGTGCTGACCATTGACGATCCTGAGCGTCACAACCCGATGTCGGTGGAGACCATGGCGTCACTGACCCGGCGGGTTGACGAGGCCGCCGCCGATGCTGGGGTCCGGGTGATCGTGATCACGGGGGCGGGGGACAAGGCATTCTCAGCCGGTGGAGACCTCAGCGGGAGGTTTGTCGATGCCCCTTTGGAGGACCATGACGCTCGCGGCGCACTCGCCGATCTCTTCCGGGCTATCCGGAGATGTGGCAAACCCGTCATCGCCCGGGTCAACGGACATGCGCTGGCGGGCGGCTTTGGTCTAGCAGCGGCATGTGACATTGTGATCGCCGTGGAGGACGCGACTTTCGGCACCCCGGAGATCAAGGTCGGTCTATGGCCGATGATGATCACCGCGGTGCTCCAGCGGTTGATTCCGCGCCGGGCAGCGTTCGAGTTGATGGCAACGGGTCGGCGGATCGATGCACGCGAGGCGCTACTACTCGGCGTCGTGTCCCGGGTGGTGTCGCGCCAGGAGCTCGATGACGCTGTCGACGAGACCGTGGCGCGTCTGGTCGACGTTTCCCCTGCCGTATTGGCGATGGGTAAGGATGCGTTCTACGCCGTCGAGGACATGCCGCTCGATGCGGCCCTTGACCATCTACACAACGGCTTGACCGCCGTCGCCATGACCGAAGACGCCGCCGAAGGGGTAGCGGCCTTTCTGGAGAAGCGCACGCCGGAGTGGCGAGGGCGCTAGGTGCGGCGTGCCGTCACGGGCCAAACAGCTCGGCGATGTCACTGTCGAGCGAATCGACCGTGACCGTGCCGACGTGAGTCTTGACGAGGGTCCCGTTTTCGTCGATGAAAAAGGTGGCCGGTAGTCCGAGCACGGGATAGGCGTCGTCGACGCTGCCGTCGTCAACCGCGATCGTGTAGGTCACCCCGATCTCGTCGACAAATGCCGATGCGTCCCCTTCGTCATCCTTGATGGCGACGCCGACGAAGGCGATCTCCGGGTGGTTGCCGGCCGCTGTGTTTATCTCCGGCATCTCGGCCCGGCACGGTGGACACCACGATGCCCAGAGATTGAGCACGACGGGTCGACGGTCGGTGGCGAGATGCTCGGCCAAATCAAACGTCTTCCCATCCAGGGTGGTGAGGGCGAAGGTGGGTGCTGCTTGTGCGGTGCTTGGCAGGTTCGGATCGGCTTCGGCGATGTCGCCGAGGTCGGGATAGGTGGTCTCAGTCGACGATCCCCTCGTCCCGATAGCAATCGTGACGGCTACCGCGGCCACGAAGACACCGCCGAGGATCAGCCACGTGCCGAACTTGCCTGGGCTGTCCGTCGCTTCTTTGTTCATATCCATCCGAGGTTAGTTGTGATTGTGAACCACTCTTCCTCACCGGCTATTTCTGAAATAGCGTGTCATCCTGCGGCATTGCCGGTGACGTCCAATGGGTGAAATGACCGACGAAGAGATCTATCGCAAGTATGCAGACGAACTGGTGCGTTTCAGTACCGGTCTCGTTGGCCCTTTCGATGCCCAGGACGTGGTCACCGATGCTTGTCTGCACGCTTTCGGTGCGAAGGGCTGGGCAGAGGTCCGCAACCCGAGGGCATATCTCTATCGATCGGTGCTGAACCAAGCCCGATCACACCACCGCAGCACATTGCGAAGAAGAATCCGCGAGATGAAGACTGCCTCCCGGCCAACGAGTTGGCCTTACGAGGTGGATCTCGATGTGCTGGCTGCCGTCGATCGGTTGAGCGTGAGACAACGCGCTGTAGTAGTCCTGACCTATTGGGAAGATCTCAGCGCGGCCGGCGTGGCGCAACAACTCGGAATCTCCGAAGGGTCTGTCAAGCGTCATTTGGCACGGGCACGCTCTCGACTGAGGGATTATCTCGATGAGTGATCAAGACCCCCGCATTCGGGAAATGACTTACCGGCTGATGGCGATGGCGCCAGATGCGCCGCAGTTTCCACAGGAGGCAGCCATGAACATGTCCGAGACCAAACAGCGATCACCAGGACTGGTGTGGACCGTTGCCGTGCTGGCAGTCGTTCTGATCGTGGGGCTGCCGCTGCTGTTGTTCCGCGGCGGCGGCGATAGCGCCGACGACATGACGACGACGCTTGCTGCAACGTCGACGACGGTTACGACACAGGTACCGACGACAAACGATCCCCAGCAGACCACGACGACGGTGACGCCGACGCCGATACAAGAGTCGTTCAGTGTCTTCCTGTTCTCCGAGAATATGGAGACCGCAATCGGGGATCCAGCACTCGTGCCCGTTCGCGTGACCCGGAACTACACAACGTCGCAAAGTGACCTCGACCTCCTTGCCGAGGCGATCCTTGCGCTCTCGGATCCCGGCTTGTTGGCGGAGGGATACTCGACCGCAATCCCGGATGGAGTGCGGACAAGTGGCGTCGCGGTGGCGATCGATAGCGGAGTTGCCACTATCGACTTCAACGCTGAGTTCGAATCCGGTGGCGGTTCGATGGCGATGTTCACCCGGCTGGCCCAGGTGGTCTACACGGCCACTCAGTTCCCCGAGGTGGATTCGGTCTTGTTCAGCATCGACGGCGAGGTCGTGGATGTGTTCTCGAGCGAGGGCATCCTGCTCGAAGGCCCCCAGACTCGCGCCGACTACACGGGGATCCTGCCGCAGGTCTTCTTGGGCACACCGGCCATCGGAGAGAGCGTGGAATCGCCGGTAGCCCTGAGCGGTATCGCCAACGTGTTTGAGGCTGTTGTGTCCTACGAGATCGTTGCAGACGGCGATGTGCTTGCCAACGGCTACACCATGGCGTCGTGCGGCACCGGCTGTTGGGGTGACTTCAGCGTTGCCGTCGACTTCAGCGTGCCGGAGGAGACGCCGGGTGAGATCGTCGTATACGAGGAGTCGCCTCAGGATGGTTCACGGATCAACGAGCTCCGCTATCCGGTGACGTTGTTGCCGGGCGGTAACCCTGGGGTCACGACGACTACCGGTGTATCGACGACTACGACCCTGCCGGGCGAGGCATTCGATATCGGCCCCGCCGACGGCGATACCGTCGCGGTCGTGGGGGTCGCCTATGACGACGTGCTCAATCTGCGGGCCGGGCCCGGGGTTGGCTACGACGTGCTCCTCGGGCTCGATCCTATGGCAGAGAACCTCGTGGCGACCGGACGGCATCGTCTGCTCGAAAGCTCCATCTGGGACGAAGTCACTGTCGATGGAACAATGGGTTGGGCCAATTCGAGCTTCATCGCATATCTCGGTGGGGTAGACGACCTGACCAGCACCGTTCAGAGTCAGATCGGTGCCCCCGTCGCGACTGGGACAATGCTCGAGATGGGACAGATTGTTGCTGAGTCGCTGGCGTCCTTCGATGAGTCCGGAGTCAGGATCGTGGTTTCCACCCCGCCGTCGGTTGGCGATCTCGGGGAGATCACGATGGATGTGATCGGCCTCGCCGACGATGCCCAGGTGGGCTGGCGGCTTCACATCTTTGGTGCCCCCTCGGAGAGTGGCGATGGCTTCGTACTCAAGAGCGTGGAAGCTACGTCGTTGTGTGGCCGTGGTGTCACCGGAGACGGGTTCTGCGTGTAGATGCCGTGGGCGGGCTGCCCACTAGAGCAGCCCGTCTTGTGGCGGCAAGAACGACCGTTCTTCTTCACTCAGCCAGCTGGGCGCGTTCTTTTCGGCGGATCGGGGGTGTCAGGCGTCTGTATTCTGGGCAAACCTAGAGATCAGATTCACCACGAGAGGAACACACCGCAATGAGCACGCATGATCCCTTTGGCGCCAAGGAAGCCATCAGCACCCCGATGGGTTCCCGCACGGTCTACCGCCTCGATGCGCTGCGGGACATGGGTGATATCGACAGTCTCCCCTATTCGATCAAGGTACTGCTCGAGGCCGCATTGCGTGGGCACGATGGCTTGACCGTGACCGACGAGGACGTCAAGGCACTTGCCCAGTACGACGCCGGCAAGGTGGAGGACACCGAGATCGCTTTCAAACCGGCCCGGGTAGTGCTCCAGGACTTCACCGGTGTTCCTGCAGTGGTCGATCTCGCCGCGATGAGGGCAGCCGTGGTGAGGATGACCGGCAACGCGGCAGATGCGCAGAAGGTCAATCCGCTCATTCCTGTCGATCTCGTCATCGACCACTCTGTGCAGGTTGATGCCTTCAACTCCGGAATGGCACTCCAGATCAACAGTGAGCTGGAGTTCGAACGCAATCACGAGCGCTACGAGTTCCTCAAATGGGGTAGGTCGGCGTTTGAGAACTTCCGGGTTGTACCCCCGGCGACAGGCATCGTCCACCAGGTGAACCTGGAGTATCTCGCCAGGGTGGTGTGGGACGACCGGGGAGAGCTGTATCCGGACTCGCTGGTCGGCACCGATTCACACACGACGATGATCAACGGGCTCGGTGTACTCGGCTGGGGCGTCGGTGGTATCGAGGCCGAGGCGGCGATGGTTGGTCAGCCCATCTACATGCTCTTGCCGGAGGTGGTTGGTTTCAGGCTCACCGGCAAACTCCAGGACGGCGTCACCGCCACAGATCTCGTGTTGCGTGTCGTCCAGATGTTGCGGGAACACGGCGTCGTCGGAAAGTTCGTCGAGTTCCACGGTCCCGGTCTTGCGGACATGCCGATTGCCAATCGTGCCACGATCGCCAACATGGCTCCCGAGTACGGGGCAACAATGGGTTTCTTCCCGGTTGATGACCAGACCCTGGCGTATCTGCGTCTCACCGACCGTGATCAGGCGGCGATTGAGACTGTCGAGCAGTACTGCAGGATGCAGGGGCTGTGGCGTGACGACAATCGGGAAATCGTCTACACCTCTGATCTCGAGCTAGACATGTCGACGGTCACCGCATCGCTGGCCGGTCCGAAGCGCCCCCAGGATCGGATCGATCTGAGTGACATGAAGTCCCAGTGGGAGAGCGGTGTCGACAAGCTGCGTCGGGAGGGTGTCGAACCATCCGCTCCCGTCACGGTCAGCTACGAGGACCGGATCTTTGACGTTGGCGACGGCGATGTTGTCATCGCAGCGATCACCAGTTGCACCAACACGTCGAACCCCGATGTCATGGTCGGCGCAGGTCTGGTGGCCCGCAAGGCAAATGAGCTCGGGCTCGAGAGAAAGCCGTGGGTCAAGACATCGCTGGCGCCGGGATCGAAAGTGGTGACCGACTATCTGACGAAGTCAGGGCTGATGGGAGACCTCGAGGCGCTCGGCTTCTACCTCGTCGGCTACGGCTGCACCACCTGTATCGGCAACTCGGGCCCGCTACCCGAGCCGATAAGCGCCGCGATCAACGAGCACGATCTCGTGGTCACTTCCGTGCTGTCGGGCAACCGCAACTTCGAGGGACGGATCTCCCCGGACGTACGGGCCAACTACCTTGCATCACCACCGCTGGTCGTTGCCTATGCCATCGCCGGTACGGTCGACATAGATCTGACCACCGACCCGATCGGGCAAGACCCGTCGGGCAAGGATGTGTTCCTATCAGACATCTGGCCGACTCAGGCTGAGATCGCGGAGATCGTCACCCGCGACGTCACCGCCGACCAGTTCGCTCGTGAGTACTCCGCGGTATTCGAGGGCTCCGAGGAGTGGAAGGCGATTCACTCGAGCGACGAGGCGCTCTACCGGTGGAACCCATCCAGCACCTACGTGCAGGAACCACCATTCTTCATGGACCTCACTGCGGATGTTGCGCCTTTGCAGCCCATCCATGACGCCCGTGTGCTGCTCAAGCTGGGAGACTCGATCACTACCGATCACATCAGCCCGGCGGGCGCCATCGCCCCCGGAACACCGGCGGGCAAGTACCTGATCGAGAACGGTGTCGAACGGCGGTTGTTCAACAGCTACGGCTCACGTCGTGGCAATGACCGGGTCATGACGCGGGGCACTTTCGCCAACGTCCGCATCCGCAACCAGATCGCTCCCGGAACCGAGGGTGGTTACACGACGGACTTCCTCGATGGCCAGGTCAAGAGCGTCTACGAGGCCAGCCTCGACTACCAGCAGGCGGGGGTTCCCCTCGTTGTGCTCGCAGGCATCGACTACGGAATGGGTAGTTCCCGTGACTGGGCGGCGAAAGGCACATTCCAACTCGGGGTGAAGGCGGTCATCGCATCCAGCTACGAGCGGATCCATCGCTCCAATCTCGTGATGATGGGTGTGTTGCCGCTCACATTCCCGGAGAAGCAGAACGCCGATACCCTCGGGCTCGACGGCACCGAGACGTTCGATATCGACATCGATGACGATCTCCAGCCGCGCCAGCCGGTAGGGGTACGTGCGACGAAGGCTGACGGCTCGGTTGTCGAGTTCATGGCGCTATGCCGGGCGGATACCCCGGTCGAAATCGAATATCTGCGCAACGGTGGGATCCTGCACATGGTCTTGCGCAAGATGGCGACTACCTGAGAGAGGACGGCCGACGCCTAATGAGGGTGTTGAATAGTCGCCGTGAACGGTCGCAATGCCGAGCCTTCCGCGTTGTCGAGCACGGCGTCGAGCCTGAACTGGAATTGTTCACCCTCACCAGCGGTGAGTCCACTCCTAGTCCGTGTCTAGCTCGATGTCGACCATGAGCTGTCCGGCGAGATCCTCGAGCGCTTCGGTGAGATAGTCGATTGAGATCGCATCCGGCAGCGAAAGAATCGCCTTCGCCCGGAAGATCTCTCCTCCATCCATGGGAGCGCTGACCGTCTCGGTTTCGAGCTCTTCGATGTTGACCATCTGCCTGGCGAGGACGTCGGATACATCACGGACGATCCCCGGTCGATCCAATCCGACCAGCTCGAGGGTGAGTCGTGTATGGGCCACATCGTGCATTGCCGGCGACGAAGGCTCGGCGGCAATCTCGAGGAGACCTTGCTCCTCGAGGGGCCGGAGATCGGCGATCAGGGCGTCGACGTTGTCGTCCGGCACCGTCACCATGACGATTCCGGCGAACTTCCCGGCCAGGTGGGCCATCCTGCTGGTTTCCCAATTCCCGTTGTGGTCGGCGATCACGCCAGAAAGGACTCTCACCAATCCGGCATGGTCGTCTCCGATAGCTGTGAGTACAAGTGTCGCCATGAGGAGAGATTAACCGACCTCGTGTGCGCTCAGCCCTCCGACGGCAGAGTCCGAGAACCGGCATGTGCCCGCAGGACCGGGATGTTCGGCCCGGCTTCGAGATCAAGTGCCTCAGACGTGACCACAGCGCCCGCTACACGGCCGTCGCCGTCGACGAATGGTGCACAGTATGTGCGAGTGTGTACGACACTGCCGTCGAAACGCCTCACCCGCAAGATGAACGGGCCTGTTGCCTTTCCGGTGCGGATGGCGATGGTGACCGGAGCGGTGTCTTCGGTCAGAGCGGTGCCGTCGGCGAATCGTACGTCGAACAGATGCTGGCTCGCCCCCAGGTCTCCGGGTCGGATCGTGTCATCGGTGATCCCGAGCAGCTCGCGTTCTTTCGAGTTCCAGTCGATCACCTGGGGCGGATCTCCGGCAAAGATGGAGACCGCGATCGGAAGCTCGTCCATGACCGATGCTCGCAGCCGCCGTTCGAAGACGATGTCCTGGGTGAGCCCGGTGCGGGCGATCGCGGAAGCTGTCAGCTCGGCGAGTGCTTCGGCCACTTTCACCGGTGCCCCGGTTGGGATGAGATCTGCGCTCTTCCAGGCGACTGCCAGGACCGCCACGACCCGTGCTCCGTCGTGAACCGGCAGCAGCAACGCGGCCTTGCCCCCGATCTCGGTATGGAAACCGATGGCGGTCTCGGTGATGTCGTCGATTCTCATTGTCTCCCCGCTGACCATCACCGCCTCAAAATGACCGGCCTCGACCGCCGGTACCTCGACACGCTTGAGGTGACAACATGCAGCGTGGAAGCTGCCGTCACGGCGAGGTACCAACAAGATGGCTCCGGTTGCTCCCAGGAGCTCCTGGTAGATCTTTGCGATTCCACACACGACACTGCCGAGCGCATGGCTGTTTAACGCGGTTGCGAGGTCGACCATTAGCCGGGCGCGCGGAGAATGAGCCTGATAGCGATCCTCGGGGAGGATATCGACGAGTTCGTCACCGGGCATGAGATCGTCACTCGCCGGGAGGCGGAGTGTGAACACCGCGCCCTGAGGGCCGGCGTCGTCGCATGTGAGATCCCCACCCATCGCCCTTGCCAACTGTTTGCTGAGTGACAAGCCCAGGCCGAGGCCTTCGTGACTCGCCGATATGTCGAAGATGTGGTCTTTCCGGTCGGCAGGCACCCCGGGGCCGGAGTCCCTGAACGAACTGATGAGAACGCCACGGTCGCGGGTGAAGTCGATCCGTACGTCTCCGTCGGGCGCGTAGCGCTCGATGTTTTGGATCAGATTGGTGGCGATCTGCATGATCAGCTGCGGGTCGCCGACGGCTATGGCCTGTTCGCCGCCGCCCACGTAGCACCTCTTTGCGACCTTGGGGGATCGCGCTACCGCCTTGCCGATCAGGGTACGCACATTGGCCGGGACAGCATCCGGGGTGAGAATAGACCGGTCCAGCCGGGAACGGGCGTGCAGATTGCCGACGATATGGAGCAGGTGGTTGGCCTCGCTGTGGGCGGCTAGCAGCAGCTCGTCGACCTCGGACGGCTCGAGGGGGATAGTCGAATCAGTCAGGAGCTCGAGGGTGCCGAGGATGCCCGTTAGCGGGGTGCGTAGCTCGTGGGACACCTCGGCGATGATGGCGGCGTGGTCGGGCCTGGCGGTGTGAATCATGATCGCGGCTATTGCCGCAACCAGAGTTGCGGCATTGAAGACGATGATCACGCCGGCGGGTGCCCCGAAGACAGCAGTCGTCAAGCCAAGTACGGCAAATCCGGCTGTGATCATCACAAGAACGCGTTGTTGATCCTTGACGGTGCGCAATATCCCTCGTGCATTGACCACTTGTTATATCGGCAACCATTCAGATCAATTGAGCAGGATCAAATCTCCGTCAGGCAGTCGTCATCGAGGTGTAGACGGGGTGTCACCACGGGAGTGCCGGCTGCGTTGGCCGATTCCAACAGACCAGCCACAATGCCCTGATCGAGCTTGCATATCAGTTCGGGGTGGTTCGAAGCTGTCTCCCCGAATGGGCAGAACCGCGTGACGATGGTGCGGTCAGAGGTATTGGCCTCGCTGTCGAACCCGACTCCCAGCATCACCCTCGCCACCGCCTGCACTGCGGTGTCAAACCCGGCATCCCTGGCGAGACCGACTTCTGCCGCCAGCTCACGTCCGTATTCCCTGCCGATTTCCTCCGCGATCTGCGCGGCAGTGTCAGGGGCGATGCGTTCGACCATCCGCGCCAGCAGTTCGGCGAGAAGGTCGTAGCGGCGTAGCGGGAATTGAACCGAGATCTCCTTCTCGGTCGTTTCGTAGTGCTTGGCAGGTCGGCCGGCTCCTGGACCGCGTCGTTCGGTGCGGTAACGTCTGGTTACCTGGAGGTAGCCGTCGCTGACGAGACGATCGAGATGATGTCTGGCCACGTTGGTGTGAATCTCGAAGAGCTCGGCGATTTGCTGTGCAGTTGCCGGTTCGACAGACTCACGTACCGTGATGTAGATACCGCGTCGGGTGGCGTCACCGAGAGTTGACGCCAGGTCGCCGATCTGCTGATCGAGCTGAGTTGTGTCCATCCCGATGGCTCCCGACAGATGGGGTAATGGGGGTATCGACACTCACTATAGTTTCTATTCACTACGCGCATAGGAGAAGGTGTTTGTGATCGATGTCGTAGCGCTGCGGTCCGCAATCGGCCAGGTAGAGGACCCGGAGATCCATCGGAGTCTCGAGGAGCTCAACATGCTGCGCGAGGTCGAAGTCGAAGATGACGGCTCGATTCGTGTTCTGGTGGCTTTGACAATTCCGGGATGCCCGTTGAAAGACACGCTTACCAAGGATGTGACGGCCGCCGCCATGACGGTCTCCGGTGTGACCAGCGTGAGCGTCTCGTTCACCTCCATGACCGACGAGGAGCGCAACGAACTGACCCGCGATCTCCGCGGTGGCGCCGAGCCAACAGAGATCCCGATCGCACGCGCCGGGAGCAAGACACGGGTAATCGCTGTTGCCTCCGGCAAAGGCGGAGTCGGCAAGTCTTCGATTACCACCAATCTGGCGGTCGCTCTCGCGCAGTCGGGTAAGACCGTTGGAGTCATGGATGCGGACGTGTGGGGTTTCTCGATTCCACGGATGCTGGGTATAGACCGGCCGCCTACGGTGGTCGACGAGGTGCTGTTCCCACCGGAAATCCACGGTGTCAAAGCCATGTCTATGGACTTCTTCGTGCCTGACGACCAGGCCGTCATCTGGCGTGGTCCGATGTTGCACAAGGCGATGGAGCAATTCCTTGCCGACGTGCACTGGGACGATCCCGACTACCTGCTGGTCGACATGCCCCCGGGCACGGGTGACATATCGATCTCGCTTGCACAGTTCCTGCCGATGGCCCAGGCCCTCATCGTGACCACGCCGCAGATAACCGCGCAGAGGGTTGCCAAGCGGGCGGGGCTGATGGCACAGAAGGTCAACCAGGAGATACTCGGCGTCGTCGAGAACATGTCCTGGTTCACCGGTGACGACGGCAAGCGGTATCAGATCTTTGGCGAAGGAGGCGGTCAGGCGCTCGCAAAAGAGCTCGATGTCCCGCTGCTTGCCCGGATCCCGTTGGTGTCGGAGATGCGATCCGCGGCCGATGCTGGTGCCCCGATCGTCGTCGCCGCGCCCGGCAGCGAGGCGGCCGAGGCGTTTGCCGCGCTGGCCGCCGAGATAGACAAGCGCAAGCCGCGTCTGCGCAGCCATCCGCAGCTTGTCATCAACTGAAGATTACGATTCGACTCAGCCAAGGACAGGACTGAACTATGAGCAACGGTGGCAAGCTCCGTGTTGGTATCGACGGGGCACGTGAGCTGGAAATCGAAGTCGATGACATCGACGACGCAGTGGCGAGCCTCGAGAAGGGTGTTAGCGCCGGTTCGTTGGTCTGGGTGTCCGATAGCAATGGTGCGCGATACGGGATCGTTGCCGGGCGGGTCGCCTTTGTCGGGGTTGAGCGAGCCAGCGACCGGTCGGTGGGATTCCGCTAGGAGGGTGCTGATCGGCTCCAGTCGAGGTTTGATGGTGCGGTGGAGCCCGGTTCGGCTGGCATAGCGGCCGGTAGCGTGAACCTGAATTGAAGGAAACGGCCCCCGGTCATGACCGGGGGCCGTTTTGAGTGTCCAGTGGCCACGTGGCCCGGTTATGTCTCCTGGGTGGCCGTCTCGTCTCGTTCTCTGTCGGCCATGAAGGCCCAGATGCCGCAGACAATCACCATCAGACCGGCCACGAGGATCACCAGAGCGATCGGGTGAAGGGCCGTGTCCTTGATGGTGTCGTAGTTGTCGAGCTGGCTGTCAAATGCCGTCACCATGGTCTGGAAGCGGCCGATGGTGTCGCCGAGGTTCTGGAGCGCACCGGCGGTGGCCGGGAACTGGCTCAGGAAAGCCTGCATCTGGGCATCGTCCATTCCGAGCTGCTGGCCGAGGGCAGGCAGCATTTCCGCGCTCATTTGGCGTCCCATGGCGCTGACCACTCCGAGCGCCTCAGCCGAGCCGGAGACAAGCTCCTGGTTGTACACCGGTTTTAGCGCCGCGTTCATGTCATCGGCAGCCTGTGACTTGGACAAGAAGGACAGTGCCAGAGAGAACACCACCACAAGCACACCAAAGGCGACTGCGATCAGCCAGGCGAAGCGGGTCTTGCGCAGCATCACCAGGGCTACCACGATCGCTCCTACACCGATGAGCAGGACGATCCACGGGACTGTGGTAGCGGGCAGGCTCGTCGTTGGTATGGCGTCGGCAGACTCGAAGTTGGATTGTTGTCCGGCCAGCAGATCCACAACACCGGTGAACTGGGGGACGATCGAGGGCAGCGCGGCAACCCCGGCGGCGACACTCGGGAATTGGGTCCCGAGGAACACGTTGAGGTCATCAGGCGACATCTGCAGGGCCTGAGCCACCGCAGGCGCTACTTGAGTGTTGAACTCTTCGCTCACGGCTCCCAACGCCTTGACATCTGCCTTCGCTGTGCTGATCGCCTCGGTCGTCATGATCGGTCGGAATTCGTCGGTGAGTGCCTCAAAGGCGCTACCAACTGTGAATAGGTTGTTGGCGAACAGGACAATCAGCACGATGATGCCGATCGCGAGCACACCAAATGCAGGCAGCCGTTTGCTCATTTTCTCCTCCTGTGGCACACCAGACGTCCTGAGGACGGGCTCATTTCGAAAAGGGAGTCTGGTCGCGCCCGAGCACTCTTCCCCGTTCCTTAACGGGATACCAGCACATTAGCGGGGAGGCATGTAGGGGCGGATGGCCCGCGGCGCGGGGACAATGCCCTGGAGAGGGGACCGAGTCGCGGTCTGACGATGGACGTGGGGTTACCCGCGTCCGGTTCCGGCGGCTGCCCTCTTGTCGGCGCCTAGGAGGCCCGGCGCTGCGCTTCCTGGCGCCTGCGACGACGCTCGGCGAGCCAGCGCTTGCGGAGACGGCGACGCTCTTCTTCGGGGTATCCACCCCAAACACCGGATTCCTGATTTGTCTCGAGGGCGTACTGGAGGCATTCTTCGCTCACCGAGCATGCCGAGCAGATGGCGCGGGCGCGTTCAATGTGACCAACGGCGGGGCCGGTGGTGCCGATCGGGAAGAACACTTCCGGATCGCTGTCCCTACAAGCAGAGAGTTCGCGCCAATCGGTCAATGTCAGCATGCTGTTCGCCTCGTTCCTCGGATGCCTTGTGAATGTGAGCGCTTTCACAAGCGATGTCTCAATGAAGACCACACATGAAAAAATGTGACTCGAAGGAGCAGTCTAAGGGTGTTCGTTGGCCCGATTCAAGGGGTATTTTGGCCCCCCTGTTTAGGGACCATCACGGGACCGGCAACAATGGACGATTTGCTAGAGGAGTGTTGATGACAATCAAAGAGGAGTTCGCAGCCGAGCTCAGGGATGCAATGAAGACAGGCGACAAGCCGCGGCGCAACGTGATTCGCCAGGTGGAAACCGAGGTCGCGATGGCGCGGTCGGCGCCGGGTTTCACGGGCGACACCGGCGATGAGCTATATACGTCGGTCATTGCGTCGTACGTAAAGAAGATGGCAAAGGCCGAAGCGGAATTCGAAGCGGCAGGCGCCCGTGGTGAGGAGCAGGCCGCCAAGCTCGCCTACGAGGTCGACTATCTCTCTCGATGGCTGCCAAACCTGGCCGGGGAAGATGAGACTCGTGCCATCGTGCGTGCCGCGATCGCCGAGCTAGGTGCCACCGATCCGAAGATGGCGGGCAGAGTCACCGGGCACATCATGAAGTCCGGTGAGGAGCTCGATGGCGGGTTGGTCAACCGTCTCGTTCGTGAGGAGCTTGGCGCATAGCCGTCTTCTACCCGCCCATGCTTGCGAGCCCGTGGCCGGAGCCGTTTGATGACGGCCACTGGGTGTTCGAGCTCAAGTGGGATGGGGTGCGGTGCATTGCCGGGACCGACACGAACACCGTTTCTCTCCGCTCGCGGCGCGGAAACGACATGAGCGAGCGCTACCCCGAGTTGACCCGGGTAGACCTGCCGGCCGGGCTGGTTCTCGACGGTGAGATCGTCGCGCTCGATGACCAGGGCCGTCCGTCCTTTGAGCAACTACAGGGTCGGATGAACCTGGTTCCGGGCACCCGAAATTCGGTCACTCCCATCACATATGTGGTCTTTGATCTCCTCTTCGACGGAGAGCCGCTAATGGATACACCCCTCGAGCATCGTATTGATCGGCTGGCTTCACTCGAGTTGCCGCCACCGCTGATCCGCACCAACCAGTACATGGGCAGTTCGAGCGCCATTTGGGACTTCGTGGTCGGCAACGACCTGGAAGGCATTGTCGCCAAGCGCTTGGGAAGCCGGTATCTGCCCGGGAGTCGTTCCCCCGATTGGCGCAAGATCGGCAACTTCAAACAATTGCGGGCAGTGGTCGGCGGTTACACGCAGGGGACCGGCGGGCGAGGTTCGTCGTTTGGAGCCTTGCTGCTCGGGCTCTGGGATGCGGACCGGCTGCGCTGGATCGGAGCGGTCGGATCCGGCTTCAACGACCGATCCCTTGCGGCCATCCGGGCAGCACTCGACGAGATGACAGTCCCGGTTTGCCCGTTCTCTCCCGACAATGAGATCCCGAAGGGCTCTGCCTGGGTGCAGCCACAGCTGGTGGCGATGGTGCGCTACAAGGAGTGGACTTCGGCCGGCAGAGTCCGGGCGCCCTCATTCCTGGGTTTCACCGACGACCCTGTGGAAGCGGTCACATGGGACGCCGAAGGGCCAAAAGACGGTCGGTGACGGCGTCCATAGCGAGTTCGCGAAATCCATTCTTTAAGATCCGAGAAAAGTCGGGCGATACGGTAAATATGGTCGCCCTGCAAGCAATAGTGTCAGCCATCACGATCTCGTTGGTGCTAGCAGCCGCCCGTCTCTCGTTGGAGCTCGACGTACTCGACCGCGATTGACCCCGTCTAGACGGCCTTTTTCTCCTTGGTCGCCTCGACGCTGGCGCGTAACGCCTCCATCAGGTCGACAACACCAGTTTGCTCTGGAAAGTCCGGGACCACGATCTCCTGACCTTCGATTTTCGCCGCGGCGGCAGCCTCCACCGCTTCGCGTGACTCGTCGTGCCACGCGGACGGATCGAATGTACCGGCGAGGTTGTCGATGATCATCTTCGCCATCGCCATTTCCTCGTCGCGTATCTCGATATCTTCGGCGAGAGCTTCGAATGCCGGCTCGCGAATCTCGTCGGGCCAATACATCGTCTCGAGGATGATGACTCCCTCTTCCGCCCGGAGAGTGGCCAGGTACTCTCGTTCCCGGATGGCGACCCTGGCGACTCCAACCATGTTTCTCTCCTCCAAGCCAGCGAGGAGGAGCCGGTACGCCTTCATGCCGGTCTTCTCCGGTGCCAGGTAGTAGGAGCTCTGAAAATAGATCGGGTCGATCTCAGAGCGGTCGACGAACTGCACCACATCGACGATCCCGCCGGTTATCCCCTTCATGATCTCCTGGAGTTCCTCGGAGGTGAACACGACGTAGCGTTCTTTGTCGACCTCGTAACCCTTGACGATGTTCTCGCTCGGAACCTCTTCGCCGTCGGCCTCTGCGACCTTCTTATAGCGAATGCGCGAGTGGTCGGAATCCCGCAGCTGCCGGAACGAGGGGCGCTTGTTCTCGGTCGCGGCATAGAGACCGACCGGGATCGTGACGAGCCCGAAAGAAATGGCACCTTTCCAGATTGGACGCATTGAGACCTCCAGTTCGCGAAAACACTAGTTGGTGACGATGGCATCCGGGAACGGCTTTTTGCCGCGTACACTCGCATCTCCACGACGGAGGAAAGTGTTGCAGGCAACGTTACGGTCGCCACTCGAGCTCGAAACCCGGGATGACCCGCAAGCCGATCGTATGGCATTTATCGTCATCATCACCGGCATCGTGCTGCTGTACGTCTTTCGCTACTGGGGCCGTCCGGAGTTCTATGTCAAGTCCGGCATGATCGACCGGGTAGCTGCAGAGGTCGGCGGCATACTGGCGACGCATCCGGGGATCGGCGCCTACTGGTACTGGGGAGCAACCTCACTGCTGCTTCGCACCCTGGTGCCTGCGGCCGTCATCTACTTGCTCATCAAGGAGTCACCGCGAGATTGGGGCTACCGACTGCGCGGGACGCTGAAGCATTTTCCGATCTACGGGATGATGTATCTCGTGATGTTCCCGCTGCTGTTGTGGGCGTCGAGCTTCGGTAGTTTCCGGAGCTACTACCCGTTCTACAAGAGGGCGGCCGAAGGGGGTGCTGCGTTCTGGCTTTACGAGTTCGGATACGCGTTCCAGTTCGTCGGGATCGAGGCGTTCTTCCGCGGTTTCCTCACCTTCGGACTAGCCAAACGGTTCGGTTTGCTGGGGATCGCGATAATGACGATCCCCTATACGATGATCCACTTTGGCAAACCCGCACCTGAGGCGTTTGCCGCCATCTTCGCCGGGCTGATCCTCGGCTACCTGGCCCTCAGATCCAGGAGCTTCGTCCCCGGCATCTTCCTGCACGTAGGCGTCGCCATCACCATGGACGTCCTGGTCATCTGGCGCGCCGGCGCCCTAGGAAACATCCTGTAGCTGTCGTGCTGTCAGTTTCGCGGTGGAGTGCTGGCATGGTTGGCGTGCCGTCAGTCCCCCCACGGAGTGGGGGGAAGGTACCGCCGGCCGATAGGCCGGGGGTAGGGGGGCCGGCGCCGCAGGCGCCGGTTTGTAGGTGGTTCTTGCGCGCCTGTCACTGCCGGATGTCACGGTGTTGGCATGAGAGACAGGACGAGCAGGACCCGTGCGCTCGAGATGCGAAAGCAGATGACACCGGCCGAGCTCAATCTGTGGAAGCACCTGCGGCGTGGGGGACTCGGAGCGCGTTTCCGGCGGCAAGAGGTGATCGGCCCATACATCGTCGATTTCGTGTGCCAGAGCCTCAAGGTGGTCATCGAGGCGGATGGTGCCTTTCATGATGGCCGTGATCACGATCTGTCACGCGACCGGTATCTCGAACACCTCGGGTATGTGGTGCTGAGGTTCGAGAACCGCGATATCGCGTTCTACACCGATTGGGTGATTGGAGAGATCAATAGGGTGGTTGGGGAGCGGGTCTGACTTTGGAGACCACTGATAGACCGGCCCCCCTACCCCCGCCTGCGGCGGCGGTACTTTCCCCCCGCAAGCGGGGGGACTGACATGGACCAAGACCGCGAACGTGACGAGCGAAGGATGCGAGAGTTCGCTTTGCGAACTCCATCGTGCTGGCTTTGCCAGCACGCCGTGCCCCAGGCAGGATTTGAACCTGCGCTCCCGGCTCCGGAGGCCGGTGCTCTATCCCCTGAGCTACTGGGGCGCGCTGGGGAGTGTACCAAGGTGCGAGTGGTGACGGCCGCCGGTGCTCCGGGCTGCCGGCCTATCCTTGCCGCCGAAACACCAGGGATTGCCCATGTCATTGACCGACACCTTGTCCGACATCTTTGGAGACGCGTTCGAGTCTCTCGATCTTGACCGCGCTCTTGGCCAGGTTGTTGTCTCGGCGCGTCCCGATCTGGCGCAGTTCCAGTGCAACGGCGCGATGCCGGCAGCGAAGGCAGCGAAGAGGAACCCGAGGGAGATCGGGCAGGCGGTACTCGACGCGGTCGAGGACACAACACCGTTCAGCACGCTCGAGCTGGCAGGCCCGGGATTCATAAACATCACTCTCACCGACGAGTATCTGGCGGGCTACATCGATGGCCTCGATGGGCGCTTCGGGGTCGCCACACATCGTCCGAAGAAGATTGTCGTCGACTACGGCGGGCCCAACGTCGCCAAAGAGCTCCACGTCGGCCATCTCCGGCCCGCCATCATCGGTGAGAGCGTCAAGCGCACCCTCCGTTTCCTGGGCAACGAAGTCATCGGAGATGTGCATCTTGGTGACTGGGGTATGCCGTACGGTCAGTTGCTCGCCGAGCTGCAGGAGAGGCACCCCGAATGGCCCTATTTCGACGAATCGAAGACCACTGACTATCCGGTCACCTCTCCCGTGGATATCTCCGACCTACAGGTGATGTACCCGGAGGCAGCTGCTCGCGCCAAGGTGGACCCCGACTTCGCGGCGATGGCCAGAGCCGCAGTTGTCGAGCTTCAGGCGGGCCGGGCCGGTTACCGGGCGTTGTGGCAGCACATGCGAAACGTCTCGATCGCCGCCATGGAGAAGGTCTACGACAGGCTCAACGTGCACTTCGACCTCTGGCACGGCGAGAGCACCATCAACCGGCGTCTCGAGCCCATGGTGACACGGCTGGTCGATGAGGGATACGCACACAAGAGCGATGGCGCATTGATCATCGACGTTGCGAGCGATGAAGACGCCAAGGAGATCCCGCCGTTCCTACTGCTGAAGTCGGATGGCGCTTCGCTCTACACCACCTGGGATCTCGCCACCATCGAGGACAGGGTGGAGGATCTAGGCGCAGAAGAGATTCTGTACTTCGTCGACGTGCGCCAGGGACTTCACTTCGAGCAGGTGTTCCGGGCGGCATACAAGACGGGGATCGCATCACCCGACGTCGTGCTCGAGCACGCCGGCAACGGGACCGTCAATGGACCGGACGGAAAGCCGTTCCGCACCCGGGACGGCGGACTGATGACACTGCGTGCGCTGATCGACATGGTTGTAGCGAGAGCTGCAGAGAGGATCGAGGAGAACGCCCTCGCTGCCGAGTTCAGTGCTTCCGAGAAGGCCCGGATCGCTGAGATGGTGGGAGTGGCCGCCCTCAAATACGGTGACCTCCAGAATCATCGTTCTTCTAACTATGTCTTCGATGTCGATCGGTTCACGTCCTTTGACGGCAAGACCGGCCCGTATCTGCTCTACGGCGCGGTGAGGATGAAGTCGATCCTCCGGGAAACTGCAGAGCGGGGGCTGGCGGCAGGCCCGATCATCCAGCCCGGGCTGGATCAGGAACGCAACCTGATGCTCCAGCTGGCCCGATTGCCTGAGGTTGTCGATCGGACGGCGGAGCACCGGGCTCCCAATCACATCGCCGAGTACGCCTACGAGCTGGTCGCTGAGTTCAGCCGCTTTTACGAGGCGTGCCACATCCTCAATGAGACGGATGCCGCTCGCCAGGCTTCGTGGATTCACCTGGTGGAGACCACGTTGGCGGAGTTGACGACCCTGCTCGGCCTGCTCGGTATCGACGTGCCGGAGCGGATGTGAGTACCGGGCCGATCCCGGCATACCTGTTGCCCGAGAACGCCACCACCGTCGCGGGCAGGCTACTTATCGGCGGCGTCGACCTGCTCGACCTCGCCGCCGAGTACGGGACACCCCTGTTCGTCTACGACGAGGATCATCTACGAGCGCGCTGTCGCGAGGCCGTGACCTCCTTTGGTGATGGTGTCGCCTATGCGACGAAGGCCTTTCTATCGCAGGCGATGGCCCGGCTCGCCTGGGAGGAGGGAATGCACCTGGACGTGGCGACCGGCGGAGAGCTCCACGTCGCCCTGGCAGCCGGTGTTCCTGCAGAGCGTCTGGTTATGCACGGCAACAACAAGTCAGAGCGTGAGCTGGAGATGGCTCTCGACTCGGGTGTCGGCCGGATCGTCCTCGACTCCTTCGAGGAGATCGAACGGATCGAGGCCCTGGTCGCCACCGGGCGCAAGCCGCCCAGGGTGCTGGTCCGGCTAAATCCCGGAATCGACGTGCACACCCACGAGTATTTGCAGACGGGTGTGCCGGATTCCAAGTTTGGCTTCGGTGTTTCCACCGGCGATGCCCATCGTGCCGTCGAGATGGTCGAACGCTCCAGTGCGATGAGACTGGTGGGGGTACACGCGCACATCGGCAGCCAGGTGTTCGTCGCCGACTCGTACCGGAAGGCGGTCGGGGCTTTGGCGCCGTTTGTCGATTCGCATCGGCTTGCGGAGATGTCGATCGGGGGTGGTCTCGGTGTCGCATATGTGACGGGAGAATCGGCCCCCACGATCACGGCCTGGGCGGACGCAGTCAAACAGGCGTGTGCTGAGCACGGGATCACAGCCAGGGTCACTGCCGAGCCGGGCCGATCCATAGTCGCCCGCGCCGCGGTCACCCTCTACAGGGTGGGCACCATCAAGGACATCGACTCGATTCGCACCTACGTCGCAGTAGACGGTGGGATGAGCGACAACCCGAGGCCTGTGCTCTACGGGAGCGGCTACGAGGCGTTTCTGCCCCGTGCGGTCGATGCCATCCGCGACAAGACGGTACGGGTGGTTGGCAAGCATTGTGAGTCCGGAGACGTCATCATCAACGACGCCCGGGTTCCGTCCGATATCGCCCCGGGCGACATCCTGTGCACCCCGGTCACGGGGGCATACGGACACTCGATGGGCTCCAACTACAACATGGTGCTGCGTCCCGCGGTGGTATTCGTCGGCAACGGCCGGGCCCGTCTCGTAGTGCGACGTGAGCAGTACTCGGATCTCATCCGCCGCGATGTTGTCGACTGAAGCCGGCTGCAATCCTCAGATCGAGTATCTGAGGCTATCGTCGCGCCCATGAATACCATTGGGATTGGCCTTCTCGGGGCAGGAACCGTTGGTGGGACATTGATCCGCCGGCTGGTCACGGAGCATGCGGCGATTGCAGCCAAGACGGGGCTCGATCTACAGATCCGCCGGGTCGTCATTCGTGATCCGGGCAAGCAGCGCGATTTCGAAGTCCCCGATGGGGTATTGACTACTGACGCCACCGCCATGATCGATGACCCGGATGTCGACCTGGTTGTCGAGGTCATGGGTGGTCAGCAACCGGCGGGTGATCTCGTGCTGCGAGCGCTTGAAGCAGGCAAACCGGTTGTGACCGCCAACAAGGAGTTGATTGCCGTGCGCGGTGACGAGCTCATCGCCGCTGCCGAGCGGTCCGGTGTAGCGCTGCTCTTCGAGGCATCAGTCGGTGGTGGAATCCCGATTATCCGCCCACTGTCGGAGACTCTGGCGGGGGAGAGGATCACCCGGGTGATGGGGATCGTCAACGGCACCACCAACTACATCCTTACCCGGATGTCGGAAGATGGCGCCTCCTACGGCGATGCCCTGGCTCAGGCTCAGGAGCTGGGATACGCCGAACCGGATCCAGCCGCCGATGTCGAAGGCGCCGATGCCGCTGCCAAAGCGGCGATTCTGGCAAGCCTCGCGTTCGGCACCTGGGTCGGCCTCGACCAAGTCCCGCATACCGGTATCACCCAGATAACCGCAGCCGACATCACCCATGCCAGGAACCTCGGTTACGCAATCAAGCTGCTGGCCATCGCAGCGCTCACTCCAAACGGCGTGTCTGTGAGGGTGCACCCGGTGCTGCTGCCTTCGGATCACCCGCTCGCGTCGATCCGCGGAGCGACCAACGCTATCTACATCGAGGGCCCGGCCATCGACACTCTGCTATTCGCCGGGCCGGGGGCGGGTGGTGACCCGACGGCCACGGCCGTGCTCGGTGATGTCATAGATGCCGCCCGTGAGATTCTCGCCGGAGCACAGGTGGCGCCGCGGATACGTTTCGCACCCTCTGCTCTCGCCGACTTCGGAACCGTGCCGACCAAGTGGTATGTCCGGCTCGAGGTCGTTGATGAGCCAGGTGTGCTTGCCCAGATCGCGGCCGCGTTCGGGGAAGCGAAGGTGAGCATCAAGTCGGTGTGGCAGGAGGGCGGCGGCGAGGGGGCCACCCTGCTAATCGTCACTCACGGGGCTCCAGAATCGGACCAGCAGAACGCATTGGCGACGGTTCGTGATCTCGACTGCGTCAACGCCGTCGCGGCGGCCATCAGGGTGGAAAGCGAGGAGTCATGAGCTGGCCGGGGATCATCGAGAAATACCGTGACCGTCTCTCAGTAAGCGATGCCACACCGGTGGTGACACTCCTCGAGGGCAACACGCCTCTTATCGAGGCGAAGGTCATCTCATCGATGGTGGGACGGCCTGTCTACCTCAAGTACGACGGTGCCAACCCGACCGGGTCGTTCAAGGACCGCGGGATGACGATGGCTGTCTCGAAAGCACTCGAATCGGGGGCAGGCGCCGTTGCCTGTGCTTCCACGGGCAACACGTCGGCGTCGGCGGCGGCTTATGCGGCCCGGGCCGGCATCAGGGCAATCGTGATCCTGCCTGCGGGCAAGATCGCTCGGGGCAAGCTTGCCCAGGCGGTCAGCCACGGTGCCGACATAGTCGCAATAGATGGCAACTTCGATGATGCGCTGTCTGTCGTCCTCGAGCTGACCTCGTCACACGACGTTGCCCTCGTCAACTCGATCAACCCATTCCGTATCGAAGGCCAACAATCGGCTGCGTGGGAGATAACCGACGCTCTCGGTGATGCCCCCTTGGTTCATGCGCTCCCGGTGGGGAATGCAGGCAACATAACAGCGTATTGGGCTGGCTACACCAGGGAAGGAAAGGCGCCACGCATGTGGGGCTTCCAGGCTGCAGGGGCCGCGCCGCTGGTCACCGGTGAGATATTCGACAACCCGGAGACGATCGCCACTGCGATCCGTATCGGCAACCCGGCATCGTGGGATGGTGCAATCGCGGCGCGTGATGAATCGGGAGGTCGGATCGAAGCCGTGACAGACGATGAGATTCTTGATGCCTACAGGTTGCTGGCCTCTCGGGAGGGTGTCTTCTGCGAGCCGGCCTCTGCAGCTTCGGTTGCCGGCATCCTCAAGTTCCAGGATGACTTGCCGGACGGACCGGTGGTGTGCACGCTGACGGGGCATGGGCTCAAGGATCCCGATACGGCGGCAGAGGGCTTTCGTGACATCATCGCCGTTGCTCCGCAGCTCGATGCTGTTCTCGAAAAGCTCGGCTGGTAGGTCACTCGATAGCCAAATTCAGCACGCTCGCGACCGTTCCGCTTGCATAGAGCGGTTACGGAGCTAAAATACACCCTGGATCGATGTCCGTTTCCACTCTCCCCGTGTGCGGCTTGCTGCGCCGATAGCGCGTTCAGATTCGCTTGTAGGGAAAACGCTTTGCTCGGGGAGAACACCACGGCACAACTACGCCAAGACTCGTTGAAGGGAAACATTCGCCCATGACGACCACCCGAGCCAGACTCCAGGAGCTGGGCCTCGACGCCCTGCGTGAAATGGCCGGTTCGCTCGAAGTCGAGCACGACGGACTCCAGAAGTCCAAGCTGATCTCGGCAATCATCCGCTCGGACAAGTTCGACGAGAAGATGCTTCCCGAGGTCCCGCCCGAAGAGGAAATCGCAACAGTCAAGAGCGACGACGGCTCCGACGGCGACGAAGGTGAGAAGAAGAGGACCTCGCGGAACGGCGACGGTCGTGAGGACAGCGATCAATCCAGGAACGATGGTGGTCGTCAAGACAGCGATCAGTTCAGGAACGATGGTGGCAATCGCAATCGCAGGCGTCGCAACAAGAGGCGTCAGCCGGATCAGATCGACGAGTCGGAGCTGGAGGTCCGCACCGGCATTCTCGACATCCTGCCCGAGGGGTATGGGTTCCTCCGCTGCGTCGGATACCTCCCGAGCGATCAGGACGTGTACGTCCCCGCCAACCAGATCCGCAAGCACAAACTCCGCAAGGGCGATATCTGCGAAGGCCCGATCCGGCCGGCCAGGGCACAGGAGAAGTTCCCGGCGCTCGTTCGCCCGCTGAAGGTGAATGACCTCGATCCCGAAATGGCACAGGATCGGCCCAAGTTCTCCAGCCTCACACCACTGTTCCCCGACGTGCGTCTGCCTCTCGAGGTCGAAGGCCAGCACCAGAACATACTCACGCGGATCGTCGATCTCATCGCACCGATCGGCAAGGGACAGCGTGGCCTCATCGTCTCGCCGCCGAAAGCCGGCAAGACCACGGTGCTCAAGGAGCTCGCCAACTCGATTACCGCCAACAATCCCGAGTGCCATCTCATGGTTGTACTTGTCGATGAGCGTCCCGAAGAGGTCACCGACATGCAGCGATCGGTGCAGGGCGAGGTCATTTTCTCGACGTTCGATCGTCCCGCCGAGGAGCACACCCAGGTCTCCGAGCTGGCAATCGAACGGGCGAAGCGACTGGTTGAGACGGGCGTCGACGTTGTTGTGCTGCTGGACTCGATCACACGCCTTGCCCGGGCACACAACCTCGCCACTCCTGCCTCCGGGAGGATTCTCTCCGGTGGTGTGGATTCGACTGCCCTCTACCCGCCGAAGCGGTTCTTCGGTGCCGCTCGTAACATTGAAGAAGGCGGCAGCCTGACCATTCTCGGCACGGCCCTCGTCGAGACCGGGTCTCGGATGGATGAGGTCATCTTCGAGGAGTTCAAAGGCACCGGAAACATGGAGCTGCGACTTGACCGGAAACTCGCCGACAAGCGCATCTACCCGGCGATCGACATCGAGGCGTCCGGTACCCGTCGGGAGGAGCTGCTGTTCCATCCCGATGAATTGACCGAGGTCTGGAAGCTGCGCCGGGTGTTGATGGCGCTCGAACCCGGAGCTGCTCTAGAGCTTCTTATCGACCGCCTCAAGAACACAAAGTCAAACGCCGCGTTCCTCGCTGAGGTAGCCAAGAGCGGTCAGTAGTAATAGAGTCCATTGCTGCAAAGAACCAGGAGCCACAGAGCAGTGAAACCCGATCTTCATCCCGATTACCGGCCGGTCGTGTATCAAGACACGTCATCGGAATTCGCCTTCCTGACCCGGTCGACCATTCAGACCAACGAAACGATCGAGTGGACCGATGGGAAGACCTATCCACTCGCCAAGCTCGAGATCTCGAGTGCCAGTCATCCGTTCTATACCGGCAAGCAGATCCTTGTCGACTCCGGTGGCCGTGTTGAGCGATTCCGGCGTCGTTACGCCAAGGTCGGCGTCGATACCGAACGCAAGCCCAAGGAATCAGCCGGCACCGACAAGTAGGCGGGCACGGAGGTGTCCCGATCACCTGGAGCGAGTGTCGGCGGTCAGGCCGTCATGGAGGGCGTAATGATGCGTGCTCCTACACAATGGGCCGTGGCCTGTCGGCGCCCCAATGGAAGCATTGTCACTCAGCGCAACGACCTGCCCCAGTTGAGCGGTCAGTCGCGGTGGCGAAAGGTTCCCTTCGTCAGAGGTGTCCTGGTCCTGGTCGAGTCCCTACAGCTGGGGTTCAAAGCCCTCTCCTGGTCGGCAGTCCAGTCAGGTGCTGAGGAAGAGGATGAGCTGAGCAAGGGCCAGGTCATCTGGACGATGGTGCTTGCGGTGGTGGTTGCGCTTGCCCTCTTCATCCTGTTGCCGGCGTTTGCCGCCAACTACCTCAAGACCTTTGTTTCGGACTCTTCGCTTGCGTTTGTGCTCATCGACGGCGTTCTGCGCATTGCCCTGATAGTGCTCTACATCTGGGTGATCTCACGGTCGGGGGAGATTCAACGCGTGTTCCAGTACCACGGTGCGGAGCACAAGACGATCTATGCGTATGAGAACGGTGACCCTCTGGCCGTCGAGGAGATTCAGCGTTACAGCACCCGTCATCCTCGCTGTGGTACTTCGTTCATCCTCATCGTCGGCATGGTGGCGTTCGTGGTGTTCCTGACGCTGGCCCCCTTGCCATTTGTCTGGCAGATCATCTCACGGATCATCCTCATCCCGGTCATTGCCGGGCTCTCCTATGAGGTGCTCAAGCTCGGCGCCAACAGCAAGTGGATGTCGTGGGCGAATCGGCCCGGTATCTGGCTTCAGTACATCACCACCAAAGAGCCATCAGACGACATGGTCGAGGTTGCTGTTGCCAGTCTCCTTGCGGCCCTATCGGATGAGGAGAGTGAGGCAGTAGCGGCCCGCGGCCCGATCGTCGCCGGAGCGCTCGCTGCCGAGAGGGAAATCCCGACCGATGGATGACAAGCTCGCCGCACGCCTCGAGGAGCTCAAGGAACGCTTCGACGAGACGCTCGAAGAGATGGCCGACCCCGACATCCACACCGATCAGGACCGCTATCGGGACGTCTCGATCCGCCACGCAGAGCTACGTCCGATCATCGAGGCCTTCGAGGAGTACGAGAGCGCTCGCTCCGAGATGGAGGAAGCCGGTGAAATGGCGCACGCCGAGCAGGACCCCGAGATGCGGTCGTATCTGGAAGGCGTGGCCAGGGAGCAAGAGGCGAAGCTCGAGCCGCTCGAAACCCGGTTGCGTGTCATGTTGGTGCCAAAGGACCCCAACGACGACAAGGATGTGATTCTCGAGATACGCGCTGCCGCCGGCGGTGAAGAGGCTGCCCTATGGGGCGCCGACCTCTATCGGATGTATGAGCGATTCGCAGAGCGGCGCGGCTGGAAGACCGAGTCGATCAATACATCGTTCACCGGTGGAGGCGGTTTGAAGGATGCGACGTTCTCGGTCAAGGGCAAGGGCGCATACTCCCGCCTCAAGTACGAAGCAGGCCCGCACCGTGTCCAGCGTGTGCCGAAGACCGAGTCCCAGGGCAGGATTCACACTTCCATCGCAACCGTTGCAGTGCTGCCGGAGGTCGAAGGCGTGGAGGTCGATATTCACGAGAATGATCTCCAGATCGACACATTCCGGTCCACCGGTCCCGGTGGTCAGTCGGTGAATACCACCGACTCGGCCGTCCGCATCACCCACCTGCCGACCGGTGTGGTTGTCACCTGTCAGGACGAGAAGTCACAGCTCCAGAACAAGCTGAAAGCGTTGCGGGTGCTGCGAGCCCGGCTATATCAGCAGCAGCTGGCCGCGCAACAAGGCGAGCAGGCGTCTGCCCGGCGTTCCCAGGTGGGAACAGGGGAGCGAGCGGAGAAGATCCGCACCTACAACTTCAAGGAGAACAGGGTCACCGATCACAGGATCGGGCTCACCACCTATTCACTTCCTGAAGTCCTGGACGGGGATCTTGACGAGTTCCATACAGCCTTGATAGCCGATGAGGCGGCGGCGAGCCTGGCAGGAGACTGATCCGAGCTACGGCTAGGCAGTTCGCGCGTCGCGGTCCTGGCGTTTTGTGCTCAGATCCAGCGGTACTTCTTTTCCTACCTGAACACGACCGGGGAGTCGAATCCAGAAGCACGCCCCTCCGAGGCGGTCGGATCTCCGGTACCCCGCTGAGCCTCCGTGCGCCATAGCGATGGCGTTCGTTACCGGCAGACCAATACCCGACCCGGGCACGCGTGCGTTGAGCCGGTTGTCGCCGCGTTCAAACCTCTCCCATATGACGAGCTCGTGCTTGCGGGGCACTCCCGGACCATCGTCATGCACTTCGAGCACGAGATCCCCGCCAACTGCGGTTGCGACTACTGAGATCCTGTCCCCTCCGTATCGCTCCGCGTTTGCGAGAAGGTTGACCAGGGCCTGTGTGATCCGGCCTCGATCTACGTATGCCGTCGTCCTGCGATCAGCCTCGATACGGACCTTGGTGGTATCGACCATCGCAACGTTGACGGAACTCCAGGCAAGCTCATCGAGTGGGGTAGGTGAGATGTTCAGCTTCACATTTGCGATGCTGTCAGATGCCAACATGATGAGGTCTGAGACGACGCGTGACAGGTACGACGCCTGTTCAGCAACGATGCTCGTCATCTCGGCGCGCTCGGTCTCGCTCACGTATTCACCGGCGTCGAGAATCTCGAGGAACCCGACCATCGCTGTGAGAGGGGTTCGCAGCTCATGCGATATGGAGCCGACGAGTGCGCTGCGTTGGTCTTCCACCGAGCGCCGGTTCTCGCGTATCGCCACGGCCTGGCGAAGGATCACCAGACCTGCGATTGCAACCGCGGCGTAGAAAAGGCTTTGATCGGTCGCGGATGCTCCAGTCTGCGAGAAGCGAACGACTAGAAGACCGACGAGGGCCAGCGCGAAGCCGTAGGGGAGCACCAGGGCCCATGCGGGGGTCCGTGTTCGGTCTGCGTACTCTCGCTCTCTGGGAACTCGATCCACGACGAGCGCGGCAGCAAGGAAGAACGCGACGGCGGCGATGTTCATTGGATAGAGCGGCTCGGCATCTGCGAACTGTCGCCCCGCCCCTGATGTGAGGAACGAAACATCGGCTATGGCCTGTGAGACGCTGGCAAGGCCGAAGAGAACCAGGCGTTGGTCAAACCGAAGGCTGCTTCTTCTCACAACGACGATCATCAACACCACGAGGAGGGCGATATCGAGGAGGACATATGTGGAGCCGACGAACCGATCGAGGAGCGGCACGTCGGCCAGCGACGCAGCGATTTCGTCTAGCCACAACACCCATAGAAGGCTGCCAACGGCGACCGCACCGATGATGCCGTCGAGGAGGAGGCGGAGGCGGACGAGACCGCTCCCGTGAGTATGCGGGAGCAAGGCGAACCCGGCGAGGCCGACCAGATACCCGGCGAGGTATATGAAATCGATAGGGCTGAACGCGTCGACACTCGAAGTAACCATCCAGGTTATTGTCAGTAGAACGACGCCGATGGACGTGATGATCAACCCCGATCCGACGAGGCGCCACGCACGCCGCTCCGATATCTCGAGGGAACGAGACCGTCGAATGAAGAGAACCCCTGCGGTCGGCAGTCCGAGCAGGACGACGAGATTGAGGATCGCCGATGCGGTCTTGGAATCGACGACCATGGTCGCGACTGCGGCGCCGATCATGACGACAGCCGCAAAAGCAAGCACGCGGTTCCGGCGCGCCAACATTGGTTCTACGAGAGTACCCGAATAGGTCACAACCACCTATCGGCAGGAACAATCGACTTGTTGAGCTAACGGTTGCGGAGCTTGCCTTGTTAAGAGTAATTACTTGAGCTCGTAAACGGCGTCAGCGAGCTGGTCATGGCTGCGAGATGCATCCGCTGGCATCGACGTCAGGTCGATTGAGACGTTCCGTCCCTCGGCTACCGAGATGTGGCGCAGCAACGATTCAATCAGTCCTTCGAGCTGCGCGGCAGACTGATGGAGGGTCTGCGTGAACCTAATCCCGGCTGAGCCGATGGGAACGGCGGGATAGCTCGCCGGATTTACGTAATAACCATCGTCCATGACGGCGCGCGTGATCTCGAGTACCGTTTCGAGTTGTCCGATCACGATGAACCAGATCGGCGTGTGGTCAAAGCTGGCGACAGGGAGGCCGTACTCAGCCAGCATTTCGCCCGCCATCGCGATGTGCTGTTGGAATTGCCGCTGCAGCTTGCTGTAACGGGTCGACAGGTGGAACTCCGCCGACGCTACGGCGGCACCGAGGTCGGCTGGCTGAAGGGGGCCTGAGAACGTGAGAGGCCCACCCGTATATAGGACCCGGCGGCGAAGCGCAGGGTCACCAAAGGCCAACACGCCTCCGGTTGCGCCAAAGGATTTTGACAAACCGGCCGCGATGATCATCCGGGGATGCCAGGCAATCTCGCTGGATACGTAGCCGCGACCGTGTTTCCCGGCCCAGCCGAAACCGTGGGCGTCGTCGTAGTAAACGTGGAGGTTGGCAAACTCGCTGAGCAGCGCATGGATCTCGGTGACGGGGGCGAGGTCTCCAAACATCGAGAAGACGCCGTCGGTGGCAAACCACACCTGCCGGTAGCGGGCGGCGTCCTCGATCAACCGGTCGCGTAGAGCCACAACATCGTTGTGAGGCACGGTGTCAATCTGCGTGCCGCGCCCGCGCAACACATCAGCGGCAAGCTGAAGGGATGCATGCGAGAACTGATCAATGAGAAGCAGGTCTTCTGGTCCGATGAGGACTGGTAGAGCGGCAAGATGGGCGAGAGTCGTTGTGGGAGTAACAACGACGGGCGCGTCGAAGATCTGCTCGAGGCGGGCCTCTAGTGTGGTGTAGAGGCCGAGTGCCGTGTACATGGGAGACGAGGAGTGCCCGGTCCCGAAGCGGCGCAGTGCATCGGTTGCGCCTCTGGCGAGGGCCGGATGCCGGTTGAGGCCCAGGTATGAGCACGATCCGAAATCGACGAGTTTGGCGCCATCGACCGTTATGTACGGCCCCTCGAGCCGCTCATCCTCGAGCCGAATCTGACCGGATCGATTTCGGACACCCCGTGCGATCGTCCGTTCGGTGAGCCGCAATAACCGCTCATGCCTCGATGACATTTCCCCGCCTTCCTACTTGGAGCTGTGCGCGATAGGATACACACCTTCCGTGGTAAACCGACTTCTCAGCGTATCCACAACCTCGTCTCCGGTGATGCGATCGGTTTCGACTTTGCGGCGTCGATTATGTTTCTGGCCCGTGGATGGAGTCATGTTCAGTGTCAGCGCAGGGATCCCGCTTTGAGAGCGACTGATCTGCTCTCGGAGGCTTCGGGTCTTCCGGAGCACGAAGCACGCAGGTTGCTAGCGGTGGCGGCCGGGATCATCCCTGCTCCGATTCTCGCTAGCGCTGAAATACACGAACGTGCCGTCGAGATGTACCGCAAGCTCGTTGCCAGGCGTCGCAGCGGCGAGCCGCTCCAATACATCGAGGGCGATGTTCAGTTTGGTCCCATCGTGCTGCGTATCGACCCGAGGGCACTGATTCCCCGCCCTGAGACCGAGAGGTTGTGGGAGCTAGCAGTAGATCAACTCGCCGGGATCGACAACGCCACGATCATCGATCTTTGCACCGGCAGCGGCAATCTCGCGCTGGCTCTGAAAAAGGAGATCCCGGGCGCCCGGGTCATCGGTATTGACATCTCCGAGGAGGCGATCGCGCTGGCGAAGGAGAATGCTGCAGATCTCGACCTCGCAGTGGAATTCTTCGAGGGCGATCTGTTCAACTCGCTTGATAGCTCTCTCGAGGGCGAGATCGACATGATCGTGTCGAACCCGCCATACGTCGCCGCCGACGAATGGGACTCGCTGCCGAGGGAGATTCGTGATCATGAGCCACCCGGCGCCCTGGTCGCCGGGCCGGACGGGACCGAGATCCTCGAACGGATAGCAGGCGAAGCGCTCCGTTGGCTGCGACCAGGTGGACATCTCTTGTGTGAGATTGGAGAGACCCAGGGTGACGACTGCCGCAGGCTCTTTGCCGATTTTGAGCCTGAGATCATGCTCGATCTGGCAGGACGAGAGCGGTTCGTGGCCGGGTGCGCATCAAAGCCGTCGAATCTGCACTAGGTTGAGAACAACCGTTCTAAGGGGAACAGAATGTCGATCGAGCAAGCTGTTGCGGCACTCAAACGGGGCGAGATCGTCGGAGTGCCTACGGATACCCTCTACGGCTTGGCTGCTGACCCGTTTCGGGAGGATGCACTCGCCGCGATCTTCGAGCTGAAAGGGCGACCGGCTACCAAGCCTCTGGCGATCCTGGTGTCGTCGTTGGAGCAGGGTATGACGATCGCATCGCTCTCCGATCGAGCCCTCGATCTTGCCGACCTGCACTGGCCGGGCGCGCTCACTCTCGTTCTGCCTCGTCTTCCGTCGGCACCACCGTGGCTCGGTCACGCAGGCCGTCGCACCGTCGGCTTGCGTTGCCCCGACCATCCGGTCGCACTTGCTTTGCTCGAGGCCTACGGTCCACTTGCGGTCACCTCGGCGAATCTGGCCGGGCAGGAGTCGGTGCTGAATGACCTCGATGCGCGAGATTTGTTCGGTGACACGGTGTCGGTCTATCTCGAAGGGAAAGCCAAAGGGGGGCAGGCTTCAACCATCATCGACCTGACAGAGCCTTCGCCCCTCGTTCTGCGTGATGGACCAGTCCGCGACTTGTAAGAAGCCCTTGTAGAAAGACCAGAGGCCGCCCGCTCGAACGCGTGCAGTGACATCGTGATCGTTGAGCTGACCGCGAGACTCCTTCCATCAGGGGCGAGCGTCGCGTGTAAAACTGACCATTCGTCGCTGGACGACTAGCCTCGCTCAGAGCTATCAGGCACAGAGGAAAGAACCCGATGTCGGACATGAGGCCAATCGAAGAAGTCGACCCGCTACTTGCCGGTCTGATCGACAAGGAAGTCAAGCGGCAGAATGCTCAGATCCATCTGATCGCATCAGAGAACTATGTTCCTCGCTCGATTCTCGAGGCGGTCGGCTCGGTTCTGTCGAACAAGTACTCAGAGGGATATCCGGGGCGCCGCTACTACGAAGGCTGTGCGGTGATCGACGAGGTTGAGAGCCTTGCCATCGAGCGAGCCAAGCGCCTGTTTGGCGCCGACCACGCCAACGTCCAGTCGCACAGCGGTTCCCAGGCGAATATGGCCGCCTATATGGCTGTGCTCGAACCGGGCGACACGATCCTCGGTATGCGTCTCGACCAGGGTGGCCATCTGACCCACGGCTCGCCGGTGAGCTTTTCCGGCGATCTCTTCAACGTCGTTAGCTACGGCGTGGATCCCGAATCGGAGAGAATCGATCTCGATGAGGTGCGCAGACTCGCCGTCGAGCATCGACCCAAGCTGATCATCGCCGGGTACTCGGCTTACTCGCATTTCATCGATTGGGCTGTGTTCCGCCGTATCGCCGACGAAGTTGGTGCCGTCTTTCTCGTCGACGCCGCACACATAATCGGGCTCATCGCGGGAAGTGCTCACCCGAATCCGGTTCCCCATGCCGATATCGTCACTGCGACCACCCACAAGGCGTTGCGCGGTCCTCGTGGCGGCATCATCCTGAGCCGGGCCAAGTTCGCCGATGCGATTGACAAGGCCGTCTTCCCGTATGTGCAGGGCGGAGCGATCAACGGCCAGATCGCCGCAAAGGCACTGTGCTTTGAGTTGGCAAGCCGAGCCGAGTTCAAGTCATACGCCAACCAGATCGTGCGCAACGCAAAAGTCCTGGCGGGTGCCATGGACGACGAAGGGCTGCGTGTGATCGGCGGTGGGACGGAAAACCACATGTTCCTCGTCGATCTGCGCTCGCTCGATCCGGACCTGACCGGGAAAGAGGCGGCGCAGTTCCTCGATGCGCACGGTATCACCCTCAACCGCAACTCCATTCCGTTCGACCCCCGGTCGCCGTTCGTGACCAGCGGGCTCCGCATGGGGACACCGTCGGTGACATCGGCGGGGATGATGCAGGAGCAGATGGTGTTGCTCGGCAAGCTCATCGTCGAACTGCTGCGGAAGCGAATCGATCCCTATTCGGTGAATCTCTACACCGGCCAGGTTCATGAGCTTGCCGAGGCGTTCCCCGCGTATCCGGAGTCCTTCCCCGGACATGTTTGATTGGTCGCCATACTCGGTCTGATACTACGTTCCTCGGGGCGCCCGACGTTGTTAGGCTACGGCCGCATGCACGACCGACGCCGCGCCCAACCGGTGATACCAAGATGAGTGAAGACGGGATCGGCAGCAAAGTTGTCCCCAGTAGAGATGCAATCACCGGAGGCTGGTCCTCGGGTGTGGATCTCATCTCCTCTATCGTGGCCGGACTGCTCATCGGTCTGGGGCTCGACTGGCTCTTTGGTACACAGCCCGTGTTTGCGATCATCATTGGTCTAGCCGGTTTTGGCAGCGGGTCGATCAAGCTGTGGAAGTATTCGGAGATTCTCGAGCACCAGGCGGAGGCAAGACGGCGTGGCCGATGAACCGTACAGCGACGCCGCTACCAGATACGCGGCTGCTCCGGGGGCACCCAACATCGAGATCAAGATCGGGCTGGCGACTTCCCGACGAGCTCTGTTGGTCGCTCCTGTGCTCATTGCCGGTTTCGGGGTGCTCCGCGGCGGTCTTGGAGCCGTCTCTGCGGCGATAGGGGTCGCGATCGTCGTCGTGAATTTTGTGTTTGCGGGGTTTGTCATGTCAAAGGCTGCATCTGTGTCTTTGAGCCTCTATCATGCGGCTGCCTTGTTCGG
>Ga0307423_1000251_pt1 | contig 36123 bp, 26 predicted proteins | sample SalMarWE160310MG_FD_202154 | JGI IMG/M metagenome (GOLD analysis project Ga0307423, IMG submission 202154) | Salt marsh sediment microbial communities from the Plum Island Ecosystem LTER, Massachusetts, United States - WE1603-10 | ecosystem: Environmental > Aquatic > Marine > Intertidal zone >... | reverse complement strand
TCGTCCAATGACGATCTCCACCCCCTCTACAGCCCCATCCTATGATGCTCCCTCTCCACCAAAAGCCCCTGCGGTTCCTCGAGCAGCTCCGGCGTGCGGCCGTTCATGAGCGCCTTATAGCCGCCGATCAAAACCACCGCCTCCCGGATGACCAGCTCAACGCGGGCTAACCGATTTCAAGAACTCCACTACCCGGTTAAAAGTGCCCGGCCAGGTGTCGCCAAACATATAAAAATGGCCTACGCCGCGAAACGTATATAGCTGGGCGTTGGGAATATTGTTGATCATGTACTGGGCGTGGCGGAACTCCACATCGGCATCCATGAGATCCTGGGTGATCAGGGCCGGCGCTTTAATGTTCCCCAGGGGCAGATCAGGCAGAACCGCGGCATACTCGTCTTCGCTGAAGGTGCCGGGCATGCGCAGGGAAAGGGGCGACATAATCTTGAGCAGCAGTATGAAGCGTTCCCGCTGGGTGGCGTCGGCCATGCACTTATTGGCCAGCTCCCAGTTTTTGTCGTCGCACCAGTGATTGGTGATGAACAGGTATTCAAAGAAGAGCCGCCCCGGCCAACGCTTGGCCATTTCCAACAATATCCAGGAGCGTTCATCCAGGGCGTAGTTTCCGAAGAAAAAGCGGCCCAGAAACGAACCCGCCGCGGCATCGCTGGGCGCGTATACTTGGCTGACAGCGCTCTGCATCAGCAACGCCTGGGTGCGCCCAGGATGATTCAAGGCGAAATAAAGGGCCGATGGCCCGCCCAGGGAGGTGCCGTAAACAATCACCGGGTCGGATACGCCCAGATAGTCCAACAAGGCGGCGGCCATGTCGGCCTCTTGGGCGAAAGACGGGGACTGGCCCAGGGGGGTGCTGAGATATCCCGGCCGCGAGAAGCCGATCAACTGGAAGCCCTCTTCGACCAGGCCTTCCAAGAGATAGTTGCCGTCGAATCCGGTCATGCCGCCGTGGAAGATCAGCATGATCGGGCCGGTCCCCTCGCGGCGGTATTGAATCTCCCCCATGGCGGTGGTGGCCATTTCGCTGGCCGCGTCCTGGTCGGCCAAGAGCTGGCTGCGCCAGGTCTGAAAAGCCGGCAAACCGGTTATGGCGTTAAGGGTGTCATGACTTAGGAGCGAAGAGGCGCTGATGCCGTATTCACTCTGCAAGACCGCAAGGAAGGAGCTTTCCAAAAACGCGGCGTTTTCGCTTTCGCTGAAGCCAGCCGCCGGACCCGCGTAGACAAAAGTTACCGCCAGGAGACATGCCAAGATCAACCCATAAAATCTTTTCATTTTACAGCCCCATCCTGTGATGCTCCCTCTCCACCAAAAGCCCCTGCGGCTCTTCCGCCAGCTCCGGCGTGCGGCCGTTCATGAGCGCCTTATAGCCGCCGATCAGAACCACCGACTCCAGGATGACCAGCACCGCGGCGATGCCGCCCAGGTAATAGTCCGGCTGCGCGCCGAGGAAATAGCCGTCCCTGGGGTTGAACATCTCCCACAAGAGCGCGGCCGTGGTGGTCAAAAGCATGAACCCGGCCGGGATCAGGGTATAGCGCCGGGGCAGGTTCTTGGCGGCCAGCATTACGGTGATGGTGAGTAGCGTCACCGCCGCGATGAGCTGGTTGGCCGCGCCGAAGAGCTTCCACACCTCGGAATACGAATTGGTGAGCGCCAGCAGGAACGCGGGCACCAGCACCACGAATGATGCAATCCACAGCCCGCCTAGGAAGGGCACTTTCTGGCCCACGGTCTCGTTGATGAGAAACCTGGCCAGGCGGGTGCCCGCGTCCAGGGTGGTGAGGATGAAGCTTTTCACCATGACCGCGCCCAGAAGCGCGGCGATGCCCGCGGTGAGAAGCGGTATCTCCAGCCCGCTCACCACCTGGCCGAAGCCCGAGCCGAAGGCCACGATCCAGCCTTTTTTAAGCGCGGTGGCGAAATATGCGTTGGCCGCGTGCCCGGTGAGGCCGTCCGGGGCCGCGCCCCACTTCATTCCGGCCGAGACCACCAAAATCACCAACAGCGCCAGCGCGCCCTCCATGAGCATGCCGCCGAAGGCGATGCCGCGGCCGTCGGTCTCGCGGTCCAGCTGGCGGGCGGTGGTGCCGGTGGAGACGATGGCGTGGAACCCGCTGATGGCCCCGCAGGCCACCAATATAAATAGGATGGGCCAGAGCGGCTTGCCGTGGTCCATGAGCACACCCTCGCTAAAGGGCGCGTTGATCACCGGCTGCACCACGAAGATGGCGGCGAAGCCGAGAATCATGCCCACCGCCAGTTTGATGCCGGAGATGAAGTCGCGTGGTTTAAGGAGCATCCACATGGGCGCCACCGAGGCCAGGAGGCAATAGGCGGCCAGCACCACCAGCCAGACGGCCATGACGCCCTGGGCGCCCAGAAAGGCGGGCAGGGACACGGGCACGTTGTAGCCCACCCAGATGAGGTAGTAGGCCAAAAACACGGCCAGGGGCGAGGCGATCAGCTCGGGCACGTGCCAGCGCTCCAGGGCGTAGCCCAAAAGAACGGCCACGCCCACCAGGCCGAAGGTGGGGATCACCAACGCGGGCATGCTGATCAGCGCGTGGGCCACGCTCACCATGAACACCGCGATGAGTAGCACCAAGACGAAGTAGAGCATGATGGCGAACATGGCGGCCGCGGTCTTGCCCACGGTCTGGGAGGCCAGCTCGCTGATGCCGCGGCCCTTGTGGCGCACCGACATCATGAGCGCCAGATAATCGTGCACCGCGCCCATGAACACCGCGCCGATGGCCACCCACAATAGCGTGGGCCCCCAGCCGAAAAAGGAGATGGCCACGATGGGGCCGATGATGGGGCCTGCGCCTGCGATGGAGGCGAAGTGGTTGCCCCACAGGAAGCGCCGCTTGCTGGGGCAGTAGTCCACGCCGTCCTCCAGCGTGTGGGCCGGGGTGATGTTGGCGTTGTCGGGTTTGACCAGGGTCTTGGATATGAAGCGGCCGTAGAAAACATAGGCCAGGCCGAACCAGACCAGGATTACGATGCTAACGATCAGTGCGTTCATGACCAGCCCCCGGCATGGGATTTATGGATGGAGCAATATCGGCTCCCATCATAAGCCCCCGGGCGGGAAGAGGTCAAATTGGGAAGAGGCTAACGGCTGGGAGGACTTTCAGCCCCTTTGGCGTGCTCCGTAATCAACTCGGCCAGCCGTTCCCAGGTGGGCTTAAGGATGCCGTGTCCCATGCCCTGGATCAGCTCGAACCGCGCGCCGGGAATAGCGTCTGCCACTTCCTTGCTGGCTTGGGGACTGATCAGGGGATCTTCGGCCCCGTGGATCACCAAGGCAGGCAGGCTTAACTTGGCCAGCGCCGGCCGCCGGTCAGGCGAGGCGTAGACCGCGGCTACCTGGCGGGCCATGCCGGAGTCGTTGACGCCTCGGTCATACATGCTGCCCGCGATGTCGCGCAGGTAATCGTCGGGCGCTTTAGCCGCCGCGCCGCCCACCACCTGCACCAGGTTCAGGTTCCAATTTATATAGCCGTCGCGGCCGGGCTTGGGCGGCCGCATTATCTTCAGCACCGTGCCTATCCCCGGCATGGCGTGGCGGCTGTTGCGCGCCTGGGTGGAGATGCAGGTAAGGCTGGCCAAGCGGGAGGCATGATTGATGGCCGCTACCTGGGCGATCATGCTGCCCAGGGAGACGCCCACCAGATGGGCTTTCTCAATGCCCAGCCCGTCCAGGAGGCCGATGAGGTCGCCCGCCATGTCTTCCAGGTTGTAGGGCGGCGTGATCTTCATGCCCAGCTTGTGTTTGAGGGCCATGAACGCGGCCGAGGGCGCGGGCAGGTATTTCAGGTCGGAGGACTCGCCGGAATCGCGGTGGTCGAACCGGATCACGCGGTGCCCGCTATCCACCAGCATTTTGCAAAAGCCATCGGGCCAAGAGATCATCTGTAGGCCCGCGCCATGGAGCAAAACAATGGGGATGCCGTCATTTTCCGGGCCCATAATTTCGTAACAGATATCGATGCCGTCCGGCGTCTCGAGCTGTGCGAAAGCCATTCTAGCAACCGGCCTTTCTATCAGCCCTGCTCTTTAAGCATATCGCCGGCGATGATGAGCTTTTGGATCTCGCTGGTGCCGTCGAAGATGCGGTAGGCGCGCACGTGGCGGTATAGGCGCTCCACCACCGAGCCCTGGGCCACGCCCAAGCCGCCGAAAATCTGCTGGGCCTGGTCCACCACTTCCTGGGCCGCTTCGGTGGCGTATAGCTTGGCCATGGCCGCTTCCCGGGTGATGCGCTGCGCGCCGCTGTCGTGCAGCCAGGCGGCGCGATAGACCATGAGCGCGGCGGCGTCCAGCTTGAGCGCCATGTCGGCCAGCTTTTCCTGGATGAGCTGATGCTCGCAAATGGTTTTATTGAAAGCCTGGCGCTGGGTGCTGCGGGCCAGCGCCTCGTCCGCCGCCCGCCGCGCCATGCCCAGGGCTGCCGCGCCCACGGTGGGGCGGAATATCTCCAGCGCGGCCATGGCGATGCGAAAGCCCTGGCCTTCCTGGCCCAGCACGCGGTCGGCCGGCACCCGCACATCATCGAAACGCAAGGTGCCCACGGTATGCGGCGTTTGCACCTGGATGCGCTCTTCCAAGACGATGCCGGGCGCGTCACCGTCCACCCAAAAAGCCGTGATGCCCTGGGCGCCGCCGCCCTGTCCCACCCGCGCCAGCACCGCGTAGCCGTCGGCCAGGCCGGCGTTGGAGGTCCAGGTCTTGCGTCCGCTGATGATGTAGTGATCGCCCTCGCGGCGCGCTTGGGTTTGCAGAGCAGAGGCGTCCGAACCCGCGCCGGGCTCGGATAGGGCGAATGCCGGCATGATCTCGCCACGCCCGTAGCCGGGCAAATAGGCATCTTGCAAGTGCTTGGACCCAAAAAGCGCGATGGGCATTATGGATATCACGGGATCAGATAACGCCACGTCGGCCATGGCCGAGCTATAGCCCAATATCTCGCGCATCAGGCAGACCGCGCACAGATCGTGCTTGCCGTCCTTGGGCAGGGAATAGGCGAGCCAGTTGCCCTCGCCCAGGCGCTGGAAAATCTCCCGCGCGGTTTTGCCGTCCCCGCCATCGTGCTCTTCATATTGGGACAACTCATCGGCGGTCCATTGGCGAAAGTCCCGCGCAAAGGCCCGATGAAAATCGCTGAAAAATGGCCACTCCAAATTGCGATCACTCATATTCATGTCACTCTCGCCAAGCTCCGCATGCGGCAGCCTTCAATTAGTCAAACCCTGCCTCGCCTTCATCCTGTGGGCCGAAAGCGGTCGATCCTGATTAGCGCGAACTCGCCGAGAGGCTCGGTGCTCACTTCCAGGTGATAGGGCGTGGTTTGCTTTTCGCGGACGATGTCCAGGATGGTGTAGATCCTGGCGCTGGATTTTTTCTGGGTGAAGGTCTCCACCACGGCGGTCTTGATCTTGCAGTCCTGGCAGTTGGGGTCCAGGCCGCAACCCAGGTCGCTTAAGGAGTGGATGCAATCAAACACCTGGCCGCCGCGCAGGCCCCGCATCTGGCCGGGGTCCTTACCGAACAGCGCGCCGGCCCTCTGGTTGGCGGCAAGCACCAGCCGGGGATCGCCCTGCATGAAAAGGATGGGCTCGCCCAAGCTGTCGATGAATCTTTGGGTGTTTTGCAGGGTGCTGAGAACGTCGTCCGCGCAGGCCGCGCAGAGCCCGCCGGTGACGAAGGCGTCCTGCAGGGCCGCGAGCTCGGACCCGCAATAGCGGCACGATAGACTCATGTCTCCCCCTCCATGGCAATCGTTGCTAGCTAGTTTTTCATCGCCTCCATATTAGCAGCATCAGGCCAGGGCCGGGGCGCATTTATAAGGTGTGTGTTAGCAGGATTTCGGCTAGTTGCTTGACGCGATCCATCATGCAGTAGTAATCCGCGTCAATTTCAAGGTAATCCCAATGCTCGGCCGCGGGGCGGGCCGCGCAGGAGGCGGGGTTTCTTGCTTAAGCGGTTTTGTTCAACACCCTCCCAGGCCTTGGTTGATTTCATCCAGCAAGGGTGTTTCTAGATTCATTTGCTTGGCGGTCTCATACACCTGGCAGAAGAAATGCTGCATCTCCTGCCGGTTGCTGTTGAAATGCCCGTAGCGCACCGTGCGGCGGCCCCAATCGGTTTGATTCAGTGAGTTGTAATATGATTCCACGGTCCGCTCCAAGGGCTCATCCAAAAACGGGGCCGTATCGGGATAGGCGCCCAAATCCACCCCCCGGGCCGTGGTCACGGACAATGACTCGCGCACCGCCCGCACCATGAAGTCCAGCCATTTACGGTCCGCGGCCGTGGCTCGTAAGCCGCCCGCATAAAGCGCTGAGCCGATCATGCCGGAATTGATGCCTTGATGCACCCAGAGCCACTGGATCATGTCGCGCTTTATATCGGCCTTGAATCCCGCCTTGGCAAAGAGATCCACAATGGCCCGCAGGCGCAGGGTGTCGCGGCCGCCCCACTCGCCTAGACGCACCACCGGAGCCAGGTTGGCCACCACGGTTTTACCGTCGTACCCGCCAGCGCAGGCCGAGTAACCCCAGAGATAGCGGTCGCGCTCCAGGAGCGCATCCATCTCGGCGGGCCCTCGCCAATTAGCCGTGAAAATCAGGAACTGGGCGTCCGGGCACAGGTCCTTTAGATCGGCCACGGCTTCGGCGGCCTGGTACTCTTTGGTAGGCACCATGACCAGCTCATAGCCGTCGGCAGGGCTGACCTCTTCGGCGATTTGCGGCGCGTAGGCGGTCTTGAAAAACTCCGGCGAACCGCTCCGGGTGTCCAGCACATCAAGCTTAATACCCGAAGCGTAATCCTTGGCCCGGCCAGGGCGCACCTTATGCGTGACCGACACCCCGCCACGATCGAGGCCATAGCCATGCATCACACCCACCAAGCCCATGCCCACAATCAGCGTTTTCAAGTCATTCTCCCGTATACGGCGGCTAATGTTAAAAAAGGACTCGGCAATGTTTATGGCACCTCCGCGTGCATGATGCGGACAATACCGGAAATGCTCCCCATGGGCTGGCCCTGACTGGTCATCAGATAGCGCTTGGTCAGTTCCTTGGAATCCAGGTCCGACAAGGCCCGCAGGCCGCGCTGGGCCACATAGCCATCGGCCTGGCCGTCGGCGATGCCGAATAGCCAAGGCTCGCCCATGGAGGCCAGCCAATTAAGCGCATACTTTGCGTTGGGAAAGCGCTTGGAGTCGCCCTTGATCACCTCTTCCAGGGCGTAGTCGAACACCACCGAGCTGCCCGGACCCGAGTTCGCGGCAATGAAGCGTAAGGTGCCGTCCACCGCCTGGGCGCTTATGTAATAGGTGACGCCCTCCCAGATGAAGAAGGTCTTGGCCTTGGGGTCATACCCGGCCGCGGCGAGCACCTGGCTAAGGGTCTGGGTGTTGAAATCGATGGGCGCGAATGTGAGCGTGGCGGGCGGCTTGCCCACGGCCTTCTCCACCAGGTCGCGCTTGTAAGCTTGGGTGGCGGGCAAATCCAACTCGAAGAATTTCACCTTGGGGTAGCGCGCGTGGAAACGGATGCCCCGGCTGTCCAGACCGGCCCCCAGGATCACCACCTGGCCCACGCCGCCTTTCAGTTCCCGCTCAAGGAGGGCGTCTATGTGCTTGGTGCGGGCGGTGACGAAGAAATAGCTTCTGCGTGGCCTGCGCATAATTTCCTTGATTTCCGCTTGGAAATCGATGGTCCGGCCCAGGAACTTCTCGGCCAAATAATCCTGGCTGCGGGTTTTGGGATCCGGGTCCTTGGCCCCGATGGCCCGGTAGGTGCATGTGCTAAGGGCGGTGCCTGACACCATGCCCGGTTCCACGGCCAGGGCCGGGATCGCGAACATGACAAGGGCCCCGCTCAGGAAAAGCGCCGCCATTTTCGCCGACAGGGCGCGACGCCTGGCAAACGAACCGCGCACAAGCCACATGTTCATTCCCTCGTATTGGTTGTGATGGCAACCGGGCGGGCTCTTGAGCCCGTCCCATTTCCAGGAAGTTTAAGGCCGGACCCCAGTATCTGGCAATGGCAAAGAAATAGGCTCGCGCACCTTGGCAGCCCGTCTCAGGCGCCGGCGCGGTTGAAGGGGCAGCTCGATACCCGGCAGTGCTTGCAGAAATAGAAGACCTGGGCCGCGTACCAGGCCGCGCAGAACACCCAGAACACCGCGAAGAGATAAGGCTTGCGCCACAGCCAGTACTGGGGAAAAAGCGGTATGGCCAGCATCACCACCCAGAACAGCGCCTTTTCGCCCCGGTTCATGGGCGCGGCGGTGGGCATTTTCACCAGCCATTTGGCGAAGGCGGGCGGCGCCTGCAGGCAGGCGCCGTATCTATATAGATGAGGGCAACGGGGGCAGACCAGATGCCGCATGATGAGGCCGAAGATACCGTAAGCCACCAGAGCCACATAGGCCAGGGCCCAGTACGCGCTATCTTGCCAAATGGCGGCGAGACCGACGATGAAGAACGCGTTGAAGGTGATCTGGGCGAACAGCCTTTCGCCCTTGCTGAAGCCCCCGGCCAGATGACAGTTATGCTCAGTCACGTTTCTCTTCTTTTGAAATATGCGCCAACTCCGGTATGGGACCGCATTGCACGGTTTCGAAATCGTCAAAATATATTTCCCGCCCATGTTTCATGAATCCCCACATGGGCTCGTATCCCTTGAACATCCGCAAGGACTTCACGGGATTCTTATAAGCGTTGATCTCACGATCGGTGGCTTCCCTTTTCTTGCCCACCCTGCCCATGAGCCTTATTCCCGGCGGGTGCAAATATTTGCCGAAAAGAACCGCTTTGATCCAAAACCATTTGCGGTTTTTCACGATCAACACGCACACCCTTTGATCGCGTTCAAGGTTGCCTGTGGTTCGGCGGGACAGCTCGTCAAAATAAAAGCCTTGCGCATTCTCCCCCAAAACCAGCGATGTATAGGGCGCTACGCGGGGAGAGCCATCCTCATTGACGGTGGCGAAGGCGCAATAGGGGATGACCGGGGAGGAAGTGACGTGAGTGGAGTCGCCGAAGAATCTAATTATATTTATCCATTGTTGCTCGCTGATAGGCATTTTATTTACCTCAATATTGCTTATTTTTTATCGTTTTATGTTTAGCGTATTGAGGAAGAAACAAGGTTGATCCAAGACACATTCGTCTTTACATTAATTACACGTTTCGCCATATTTGCTTGGTACCAACTGCGTAAACTCCTCCGATTAGCAGGCACACCAATGAACTGCTTATGTGCAATTGGTTGATGCGGGCCGGGTCGATGATATATACCGTGATTGGCAGCAAACCTCTGAATAAATAGATTGTGGAAATTATTACCAGGGCGGTTTTTAAAAGCGGCAGCCGCCGGATCAGGCCGGCTCCGGAGAATGCGTATAGCCCCCACGTAAACAGGACTAGCATCATAAAGAGGGTTACAGCCGCGGGCACCCAAGAGCCCCGCTCCGCCATATGCGCCATATCTTCGCCCGCGCCGAAGAACCGGTACCAGTCGGGCCCCCCAATGATGATGGCGATATGCAGAAGCGCGGCCAGAGTGCTCGCCACCCCCCCTATGATAAGCGGTTTATTCGTCGCGGGTCCATTACCCCGCTGCTGGGGGCGGCCTCTATACATTCCCGCCGAAGCTCCGCTGCTTTCAACGAGGTGCTCTTTTTTCATGACTCCCTCTCTGGGCATATCGGTCCATATAATGAGCTGGGAATAACCGTCCCAAACCACGCAGCCAATGCACGTAAGGGAATGCCACGATATATGCCCGACATGTTTTGGGTCCGTCTTTATCCTTTGGTCAGCCTAAAATATTGAATTACTCAATTCGCATAGCGGCAATGTTTCCTTATGCTGGCGCACTTCTTATTCTTGTCTTTATTAACCAAGCAAGGTGGATTGTTAGTATTATAAATAAGAGCAAACTGTAGGTTGGAACTGGGTCGAATATGAAAAGTACCCATAGCCAAACAATGCTATAAACCATGGCAAACAATCTGACTCTTAGTTGCGAGCTAACGATTAACAGCACGATGATATCTATTAGCGACAAACAAATGCCCAGGAACCACATGATATCCGCAATTGCAGAAAACGGCATGCCTGGTCCGGCTTCAGCCCGGGATTTGATGCCTATTAGCATTCGTCTTTCCATGATGTAGTGCAGGGGCATCATGAAAAAATATTCCAGATGATTAGACCAAGTCAACAAAGGCTGCCCATGGGTGCGGACAATCAATCTGGTTTGCTGGGGATTGATTTGGTTGAGCAAGAAACAACCCCAGCCTTTCAACACAAATGATCTTCCCGGATCCACCTCGATAACCGGAAAGCTGTATTTCATCACGCTTTTTGAGGGATTGAGCGAGGCCTTTATGATCCGGCCGACTTTCATATCTTTAAATTCCGGCTCGATCCTGTTTCGCACCCTATATTTGTATCCCAACGGTTTTTCAATAAACCAGTAACTGTAAAAACCGCCTCGATCCGCTCCCAATTGAATCGCCCATTCCCAAACCTGGGAAATCGGAGCATTAATTGTAATACTGCGGGTTGAACTGATAAACGGAGCCAAGCGGTCACCGGGCATCGGCATGGTGATTTCCTGATCAGTGGAGCCCCATGTAAATATCAATGGCTTTATTATTGTGATACCGATTATGATTTGTAGGCAGATGATACCTAGGATCGCTAATGCCGACTTAATGGTTTTATTCACGGTATATTTCATTTTTCTGTACCATCAACAAAAGGCTTTGCAGAGAGATGGCCACCTAGGTATTCGCCTTAAACCATTTAATTTTAATAGATAATATTAACTTTAAACTGCCGTTTTTATATTGATATAACTGCTCGTTTTAGGCCACGGAGTTTCCCCAAATCGCGCATCATGATCATGTCTCAGGCCTGCCACTCATAGGGGTTGCGCATTTTCACCCGGGCCCCCATCTGCTGGAAGACCCGCAAGAGGCCGTAGCGGGTGCGGTTAAGGAAGATGATCTGCGGGTTGACCGATATGTGCCCCCGGAACTTGTACATGGCCTGTATCTTGATCTTGCCGGCCGTGATAAAGTCGGGGTCCGCGGCGAAGTCGAAGCGATCGGTATTGAAAATCCGGCCCAGCCACTCGCCGAAACCGTAGACCGCCTTGAATATGTCGTCCTCGGTTTTCTTGTCCAGGCCGGGCTTGAGGATTTTAAGCGACCGCAGCAAAGCGAAATATTCCTCCTGCTGGCCATTAACCATGCAGTCGGGCATTTTGCTGTAGAGCTGCACGAACTCATCGTCGAATTTCTTTACGCAGCCGAAATCCACCAGGCCGATGGTGAGATCGTCTGCGATGATGAAGTTGCCGGGATTGGGATCGGCGTGGATGCAATGCAGCTCGTAGAGGCCGCGCAGGAAGATGTCGTTCAGAAGCTGCGCCACCCGGTCGCGCTCCTCCTGGCCGGGGTTGGTCTTGAGCCAAAGATTTAGCGGCAGCCCCTCCATGAAGGCGGCGCTCAGGATGGTGCCGCTGGAGCCCGGCTCATAGGGCGTGGGTATGGTCACCCCTTCCATATTGAGGCGTTTCCCGAAAAAGACCATGTTAGCCGCCTCGTTGAGGTAATCAATCTCCTCCAGGAGGCGCTCTTCGATCTCGTCGATGGCCGGCGCGATGATCTTGTATTCCGGCAGGGGCCACAAGACGCCCCGCAGGAGTTGCAGGTCGTTTTTGATGGTGTTCTGGATGCCGGGATACTGCAGCTTGACCGCCAGATCCAGGCCTTCCGGGCTTTGGGCCCGGTGCACCTGGCCCAGGCTGGCCGCGGCGAAGGCGGTGGGCTCGAAGCTCTTGAACACCTTTTCCGGCGGGCTGCCCAGGGCGTTCTGCACCGCCTTGCGCGCCAGCACCCGGTTTATGGGCGGCACCTGGTTGTAGGATTTCTGTAGCTCCTTTTGCACGGCCGGAGGGAAAAGCTCCAGCTCCAGGCTGAGCATCTGGGCCACCTTGAGCGCGGTGCCCTTCAAGAGGCTCAGGCAGTTGAAGATGATCTGGGCGCTCTTTTGGTCCAGCTCCTCCTTGGCGGCCGCCCGGCCCTTGGGGGAACGGAAGGGCTTGGTGGCGAAATACTGCAGCACTCCGCCGCCCACCTTGGCGGCGGCCCTGCCCCCGGCCAGGCTGCGGCGGAGCTTACTTTCCGGTATCCGGTTTTCCACACATCTCCTCCGTGAACGTGCGCTTCATTTGGCTGAAGGCGTCCAGGCCGCTCCTGAAGGATTGCAGGCGGCTCACTATGTGGTTCCTGAAAAGGAAGGACGCGATGTCGAACACCTTGTTGACCACGCCCGCCTTCAAGACCGCGCAGGCCAGGTCCATGGTCTTGTCGATGAGCTCGGTGGTGTCTGAAAAATGCTCGGAGCTGTCTTTCAGCCAATAGAACACCACGCCCACGAAATAGTCCCAGAAGAAGTGATAGGTGAGATCGCGGAAGGGCGGCTCTAAAATCTCCTCGGTCTCCACCGCCGCGTCGAAGATGTGATCCATGCACTCCAGGAAACGCGCCTTGATGCGCTGCAGCTCCTTGATGGCTGTCACCGGGTAGAACACTAGGCTGAAGGTCTCCTGTAAGAACTCGCGGTCGGCCAGGAAGGTCTCCAGGCAGGTCTCGAAAAACGCCTGCAGCTTCTCCTGGAAGGAAAACTCCTTCAAACCCGGGATGCGCCCCAGGCTGTCGGCGGCCTGGCCGAACCTATCCTCGTAGTAGGCGTAAAGGATGGACTCCTTGGTGGGGAAATAGTTATAGATGGTGGCGTCGCCCAGGCCGGCCTGCCTGGCTATGGCTCGCATGGTGGCGGACTTGAAGCCCTTCTCGATGACCAGATCCACTGCGGCCTGAATGATGGCCTCTCGGTTCTCCTTCTTTTTCTTATTGCTGATTTTCATGGCTTCAACGCTTTCCTTGGGGCGGCTCCTTTAGGGTGGACTAGATAATCTTTAAACGGGTCGCCGTGACCGCCGCCTGGGTGCGGCCGCTGACGCCCAGCTTGTTGAAGATGTGCACCACGTGGGATTTGACCGTGTGCGCGCTTATGCCTAAAAAGCGGGCTATCTGCTGGTTGCTCAGGCCGTCGGCCATGAGGTCCAGCACTTCCCCTTCCCGGGCGCTTAACTCCTGGGCCAAGGCGGAGGGCCTTTCCCGGCCGCGCTGGTGCAGGCTCTCTTCCAGGGCGCTTAGGTACTTGGCTTCCTGGTCTTGGGCGCGCTTGGCGCGGGTGATGTCGAAGACCATCCTCACCACGCCCGACACCCCGCCCCGGCTGTCCATAATGGGATAGAGGTGCTGGCGGATCCAGCCGGTCTTGCCCTCCCGCAGATTCACCGGGCATTCCAGAGTCATGCCGCGTCCTAATTTCATCACCTGGTCCAGGGGATAATCCGCGCAGGCCAAGCAGGCCTTGCCGCGGGACCGGCCGCACCCGCCGTCCAGTACCCGGTCCAAGGTCGGCGCGCCCTGGCAGGAAAAGGGCAGGTTGCTGTAGGTGGTCACGCCCTGGGAGTCAATCACCTCCACCAGGTCGGTGATGCTCTCCAGGATCGCTTCCGGCAGAGGCATGGAGGCCGGGACCGCAACGGCCCCATAAGCCTGGTCTGGAGGATCTGATCTCTGTAGGGCAGGTCTCATGGCTCGATCTCCCTTGCAGGCTTTCAGGAGGCCGGATGACTGGCGGCCAGGCCAGGGTCTTGGGGCAGTTTGAGCGCCAGAAGATTAATGATCGTAACCATCAGGCACACCATCACCACTACCATCTCTGGGATGCTAATGCCAAACAAGGGAAACCCCAAGGCGCCGCGCAAAAAATAGAAACCGCCGATGAACACTAAAATGGATTTTTCCGCCACGCTGAAGGGACCTGGCTTTTTGGCTAAGGCGAAGGAGGCGAAACCCTGGAATAAGAAAGCGAAGATGCAGACGATGTTGAATATCTGCATAATCCCGGCATTCACGGCGCTTAGCCTGGGCAACTCTGCGGCCCAATCGAAGAGCACCCAAAAAAACGAATGGAACACCGCAAAGGCCAAGGCGACGCCGCCGCTCGCGTATAGTAGTTTGGCTCTCATTCATAGCCTCCCGGGCATTGATAGCCTCCCGCATTAGTGCCGTCATTATCATGAGTACCACCCTTCCAGCCATACATGTGGCCGCTTGTTCGGCTTACCCCCGGCGGGCGGGGCCGCCGATTCGCGCCGCTGCCACGGCATCCGGCGTCCTTGCCCTACCCGGCCTGGCACCGGCCGCAGGTTAGCTGCCAGCAGCTTTAAAACAACTTTACTTTCTATTAATACGCTGTTCATGCCTCTTATTGTATAGTGATTATATTTAGCGTCAAGTCAAAAAATGCCCGCCGGGCGGCTTTTTGGGGGGCCTGCCGTAATTTTTTCAGATGGGCTGGAGGAAGGGCCAACATCAGGCTAGCCGAGTCATCTATCTGTCATGATTTATCAATTATAAAAGCCCAACCCAGGGCGGCATTTGCCGCGCCTGGATTGGGCTTTATTTTTTTGGCCGGGCCCGTTTGAGCCCGATATGAACTAATGCCCTATTTCACCTTGATCGCCTGTTTGCCGAGGAGCGCGTCGCCCTGTCCCAGGATGTAGCGCGCCTCGTAATCGCCCGGCTTCTCGGGCGCCTTAATGGTCACCGGGTTGCCGTCCTTGGTCCAGGCCATTTCCTCGTAGGAGCCGGACTGCTGGCCGGGCCTTGCGATGCTGATGTAGTCATTCTCGTTGTCCGGACCTTTCCAGGATATCTTTACCTCGGCGCCCGCCTTAACCTCGGGCGGCGCTTGCACCGAGGCGCTCACCGCCTTGACCTGGATCCCGGTCTTGCTGATAAGCTTGTCTTCCAAGCCCAATATGTAGCGCAGCTCGTACTGGCCCGGCTTGCCAGGGGCCTGCAAGGTTACCGGGTTGCCTTCCTTTACATAGACATATTGCTCATAGCTGCCAGAATGCTGGTCCGGCCGGGCGATGCTGACGTAGTCCCCTTCATTGCCCGGCCCCTTCCAGGACACCTTGAATTTGGTTCCCATGTCCACCGAGGCCGGCGCTTGCAGGCTGGCGCTCACCGCCTTGATCTCTATGGTCGCCTTGGCCAGAACCCTGTCGCCGTGGCCCAGGACGTAGCGCACCTCGTATGTTCCCGGCTTGGCCGGAGCCTGCAGGTTGAGCGGGTTGCCTTGCTTCACATAGGTGTAGTATTCGTAGCTTCCATCACGCTGGTCGGGCCGCGCTATGCTGACATAATCCCCTTCATTGCCCGGCCCCTTCCAGGACACCTTGAACTTGACGCCCACATTCGCCGCGGCCGGGGCTTGCACGCTGGCGCAAACCGCTTTCACCTCGATGGGCGTTTTGGCCAAAAGCCTGTCGCCGAGGCCCAGGATGTAGCGCACCTCGTATTGCCCGGGCTTGGAGGGGGCCTGCAGGCTTAAAGGGTTTCCGGTCTTTACATAGGTGTAATGGGCATAGCTGCCCGGACGAGCGTCGGGCTTTGCTATGCTGACATAGTCCCCTTTGCTGTTGGGGCCTTGCCAGGACACCTGGAACTTCTGGGCCACGTCCACCGAGGCCGGGGCCTGCAGGCTGGCGCTCACCGCCTTCACCTCGATGGGCGTCTTGGCCAGAAGCTTGTCGCCCAAGCCCTGGATGTAGCGCACCTCGTAGGCGCCGGGGTCCGAGGGGAGTTGCAGCTTGACCGGGTTGCCGGTCTTCACATAGGTGTAATGGGCATAGCTGCCCGGACGAGCCTCCGGCTTTGAAACGCAAACATAGTCCCCCTTGCCGTTGGGGCCCTGCCAGAACACCTGGATCTGCTGGGCCACCGACGCCTCGGCCGGGGCCTTGACCTGGGCCGTGGCGGCCTTGATCTGGATGGGCGTCTTGGCGACAAGCTTGTCGCCCGCGTTAAGGATATAGCGCACCTCATAGGCGCCTGCTTCGGCCGGGGCCTGCAGTTTGAGCGGATTGCCCGCGCTCACATAAGTGTAATGCTGGTAGCTGCCCGGACGGGCGTCCGGCTTGGATATGCAGATATAGTCGCCCTCGTAAGCCGGTCCCTTCCACTTCACCTCTATATCTTGGGCCACCGCCGCCTCGGCTGGAACTTCCACCGAAGCCTGCACCGGCGTCACTTTGATGTCCGCCCGGCCGATCACCTTGCCGGTGTGGCCGTGCACGTAGCGCAGCTCGTAGTCGCCGGGATCGCCCGGTGCCGTCAGGCGGACCGGGTTGCCGGTTTTGTTATAGGCGTGGGCTACCTCATGGGGATCCTTGGACCCCTTAGGGGCCAAGGCGATGAAATCGCCCTGGCTGTCGGGGCCTTGCCATTTCACCTGGAAAACCTGGCCCACCGGCACCTGGGCCGGTCCCTGCAGGGTGGCCTTGCCCGGGTCCACCACCACCGGCTTGGGCGCCTCCTTGACCTTGGCCACGGTCTTGGCTAAAGCCGCTTGCAGGCCCGCGGCGTCGTCAGCCGAAAGGAAGAGGCCGCCGGTCCGATCGGCTAGGCAGCGCAGGCGCCCCTGCTCGTCCTTGGTGATGGCGAACCCGATCACATGCACCGTGAAATCCACCCCGCTCTTGGCCAGCTCCGCCGCCAGGGCGCAGGGATCGGCGGCGCAGGTCTCCAAGCCGTCGCTCACCAGCACCACCGTGGCCCGGTCTTCGGTGTAGCGCATCTCCTTGGCCGCCCGGCGCACCGCCTCGCTCAAGGGGGTCTTGCCCTTGGGGCTTATGGCGTCTATCTTGGCCTTCAAGGCCTTCCGGTTCAGGGGACCGGGCTTTATGAGGGTCTCGATGTCGTTGCAATCGCCCTTGCTGCGGTGGCCGTAGGCGGAGAGTCCCACCCGCATGTCATCCGGCAGGCCGTCCACCAGCTTTTTCATCACTTCCTTGGCGATGGCGATCTTGGCCTTGCCCTTGATCTGGCCCCACATAGAGCCCGAGGCGTCCAGAACGAACATCACGGTGGCGGGGCCTGCGGCGGCCTTGGCCTTTGCTTTCGGCGTAGCAATGGCCTTTCCGGGCAAAACCCCGGCCTCGAGGAACATGAAACAAATCAGCACCAGCAACCACGCTTGCCTTTTAATCATGTAGTTTGCCCTCCGAGAGCAACGCAACCAAGTTGACGGTTATGGGCAGGCACTCGATTCATGCCGATATTTATCACTTTTCGCGTCCAGCGGCATCAAGTAAGAATGGGGAGTCCGGCCATCTGCGCACCCGGCCCTGCAATAAAAATCCGCCCCCCCCGAATGGAGGGGCGGAACATGCTGCCAAGATATGGCTTTAACGTTTCTTGCAGGCGTACCAGTTCTTGCCGTAGCCGGTCCAGGACTTGATCTTCTTATAGCCCACTCCACAGCCCACTTTAGTGGAGCACTTGGCGCACTCGGAATGCTCCGAGCACCACTTCTCGCAGGCGGCCTTGTGGTCCTTGGTGGCCTGGGTGCGGGTGCGGCTCTTTTCGCAGGCATAGTAGTTCTTGCCCGCGTCCTTCCAGGACTTGATCTTGCTGTAGCCCACGCCGCAGCCCACGTGCTTGGAGCACTTGGCGCACTTGTCGGGGTGGGCCGCGCACCAGTCCTGGCAAAGCGCCATGTTGATATCGCCGTCGGCTTTGGCCAGCTTGGTCTTGCTCACGTCGAACAGGAACAGGGAGAACGACCCATAGCGCATGCGGGTGTCCTTGCCCACCTGGCGTACGTTGATCCATTTGCTCTTGTCGCCGCCGCCCAGGTTGACCAGGTAGTCCACGTCCCGGTCATGCCACTTGCCAGCCACCTTCTTCTGCTTGATGCGCACGCCCTCCACCACCGGATAGTGCAGGGTGGAAAAGGCCGTCTTGGGATCGTTTATCAAAAGAATGCCGGGCTTGTCCTGCTCTAACCAGGCCTTGGCTTGGCGGGCCTTGTCGAACTCGGTGCCTCGCAGGCGGAAGCAGCGGGTGAACAAGCCCTTTTTCTGGGCGTACTTGAGGCCCTTGCACATGTTGCCGCCCAGGGTGCGGCCCCAGCCCTTGCCCTTATAGGTGCCATAGGTGCTTTTGGTGTATCGCGCGATCTCCTCCATCGCCGGCATGACAAAGGGGTCGGTGCGGCTGGTTTGGGAGTAATGGGCCAGAATGTTGCCGTCGAACAGGTTGGGCATGCCCTTGAAAGCGGCGTAGTAGCCAAAGGCGATGGCCCAGGCCGTGTTGCCGCAGCCGATGGGTTTACCGTCCGACTTCTCGGTCTGGTACCAGCGCGGGGTGTGTCCCCCCTCCTTAAAAGATTGTTTCAACTCGGCCTGCAAGGTCCGGTATTCGGCCAGGGCCGGCGGCGCGGCCCAGGCCAAGCCCAGCAGCAGGGCCAGGCCCACAAGCGATACGATTTTCAGTTTTTTAATAGCTTTCGATTTCATCAAACCCTCCCCGTTTTTCGATGACTTTGGCCCGCTAACGGGCGTCACATGGTTGACGGGACGATAGGCTATTCCCATCTATACGCGCCCTGCCCAGAACCATCCCCCTCATCATTGGGCTTTCGGCGCGTCATTCCCTTGATTAAGCCTTGGGCGCTCCCCTTGGCGTCAAGGCGCTCCCTTTAAGCGCATCGGCAGGAATGCGGTTCTTCTTGGTTTGGCGATTCGACCATGTTGATTTGATTGCGACGGGAATTAGCCCATGTTAACCCGGTTTGCTAGAGCCGGTCAATCACCCCCGCGTTAATATTTCGCGGCATGGCGGGAGGGGCAGCGGGCGCTTCCGCCAGGCCAACGTAGACGCCTCCCAGATTCAGCTGATGCTGGTGGGCCTGCGCTATGCGTTCTAGCTGATAGGTAGGTCCGCTTCGATAGGTTCGTCAGGGCCTATAAGGAAAATCAGGAATGATAAAAGCCAGCGCGCCGGGCAACCGGCGCGCTGGGGTTTTTTATACTAGATATCTTAAGGATGTTTACCGATTTCGCTCATATTTATAGATAGGCGATATTTAATTGGCAGATCAGCATTAATTTCATTCATTGGCGTTTCAACTATGATGAATGGAAATTTACTGGAAATGCTATGCATAACCGAACGAATCAAAACTAACTCAGCAATTTGCATTAAAAAGTCTGTAATACCCAACATTGCTTCTTTAATCAGTTGCGGTGCATCATTATCGCCACCCAATAGACTCCATGTTGGAACCTGAATTTTTCCATCTGGGCTTATAGAGAAATTCTGGATTATTGTTTTTATACTTCCAGGATGTTCTTGATAATTACGAAGGTCGATTATGTAGCTAATCGTCGATGCATTATCCTTTATTAGCTTAGAAAGCTCAGCCCCGTCGCCAATTGTATTTCCCAATCTTCTCCCAAGATAATCGAAATTTGTATCAGTCTTTTCTAAATCAAGAAAAAAAGACGGGATTTCACAAATAATTTTTATTGCTCTATTTGCTTGTATCAGGAATGTAGCACAATCGGTTTCCAAGTCTGGTACTTGAGGAAAAGGATTGAGGGCTCGACCTTGATTATCTCTTGAGACACCATTCATTTTTATACGTTCAACTATTGAATCAATTACCCTGCCAACACGCTTTGCAACATTCTGACATGATAACAGTGTCTCTTTACAGCTGTGCAGTTGACTGGTAGCTGCTTCTTTATTGACATCCCGTTCAAAGTGCGCTGATTTCAATATCTCGTGCCCCTGTAAAAGGACTCTTGCAACAATTAAATTGGATGATCCGACGTCCGATATTGGTGAAGCTACCCAAGGGGCATTGGGGTTTGTTTCTTTGGGGTCTATGACTTCTGGAGATTTTATTCTAAATGTTTTGTCCTTTTTGTAAATTTCGAGAAACTCGCCGCAGGGACACATGGCTGTAATAGGCCCCGTGCCTTCCTTCAGCTCAAAAGATCCTCCTCCGTTGCGTGTCGACTTCTGTTTCATTGGCGTTTTATAACCTCGCGCGCCAGCTCAATACATTGTAATTGCAAAGCTATAGCAATTACACAATCACAAATATATCATCAACAAGGTTCACCCCCTAAAACACCGCCCGTAACAACCACATGATCGGCGGGGCGAGTATCGCCGTGGCGAGCCCATTCAAACAAATCGCTAGGCTGCCCGCCGCGCCTTGGAGAGTGCCTTCCTGCAAGGCGCGGGCAGTGCCGATGCCGTGGGCCGAAGCGCCCATGGCCAGGCCGAAGGCCAGGGGATCGCGCACCCCGATGAGCCTAAGGAACGGCGGACCCAGCGCCGCGCCCAAGACGCCCGCGGACACCACCAGGGCGGCGGTCAAGGGCTCCACCCCTCCCAGCTTGGCCGCGATGCCCATGGCAATGGGAGTGGTCACCGACTTGGGCGCGATGGAGGCCGCGGCCTCGGGCGTGGCGCCCAAGGCCAGGGCCGCGCCGGCGGCGCTCACGATGCCCACCAGGGACGCGGCCAGGATGGAAATCCCCAGCGTGCGCCACTGGGCCCGCACCGTCTGCCAATGCTCGTGCAGCAGCACGCCCAGGGCCACCACCGCGGGTCCCAGGAAAAAGCTGATGATGCGGCCGCCTTCGTTATAGGTGCGGTAGTCCAAGCCCAGGAGCTTCAAAAGCGCGATGAGCCCGGCGATGGAGATGAGAACCGGATTGAGCAAAAAGAAGCGCCACCGCTCATAGAGCTTTTGCGCGGCGAAATAGATGATCACGGTTATAGCCACCGCGAACCCCGGGCTGGTGATGAGCTGCCGCATGGTTAATCCCCCGCCCGGGCCAGGCGCTGCTGAATGAGCCCCACCGTCGCGGCCACCAGGAAGGTGCTGACCAGCCAGGGCAGGCCCAGGGCCAGCCACTGGTCGGCGATCAAATCGAAATAGAGCATCAGCCCCACGCCGGGCGGCACGAAGAGAAAGGCCATGTTCCAGGTGAGCAGATCGGCGGCCGGGCGCACCGCCTCCAGCCTGATCCAGCCCTGGTTGAGCAAAGCTGTGAGCATGACCATACCCAGCACGCTGCCGGGGATGGGGAGATTCAGGAGCGTGGCCAGAAACTCTCCGGCCAGCCACAGGATCATGAGATAGAACATGCTGGTGATCATTGGCCCGACCGCCTCCAAGTTGTGATTGCGCCGCGGTTTCGCTTGCCGGAATGGTAGCGCCGAGCCGGCTCCCGGTCAAATGCGTATCCCACCTGCATGCGGACGCGCTATAAATAAAGGTGGGCGCATTACCGACAGTCGCGTAGGCTTATCAATAGGCGACGACGCGGCTTTTTTGATGCCGCCCCACTAGTCGCATACTTCATCGCCATTCACACGGAGACGTTCATGACCAGTTTCGACTACGACATGGGAGTCCTGGGCGGCGGCTCGGCCGGGCTCACGCTTTGCTCGGGCGCGGCCCAACTAGGCGCCAAGACTATTCTTATTGAAAAGGAACCCGTCCTGGGCGGCGACTGCCTGCACTACGGCTGCGTGCCCTCTAAGACGCTCATCAAGTCTGCCGCGGTCTATCACCTGATAAATAGCGCTGCCCGCTTCGGCCTGCCCGCCATACAGCCCCCACCGGTGGATTTCGCCAAGGTGGTGGAGCGCATCAAAAGCGTGATCGCGGTGATCCAGAAGCACGACAGCGAGGAGCGCTTCTGCTCGCTGGGGGCCGCGGTGCGCTTCGGCGCGGCGCGTTTCGTGGACGAGCACACCGTGGAGCTTGAGGGCAAGCGCATCTCGGCCAAGGCCTGGCTCATCGCCACCGGCTCCTCGCCGGCCGCGCCGCCGGTGCCGGGATTGGACAACACGTCATACCTCACCAATAAAGAGATCTTCTATCTGGACCGCCTGCCCCAGTCCTTGATCGTGCTCGGCGCCGGGCCCATCGCCATAGAGATGGCCCAGGCCTTCGCCCGTTTGGGCAGCCAGGTCAGCGTGGTGCAGCGCAGCGGCCAGATCCTTTCCAAGGAAGATAAGGACCTGGCCGACATAGCGATGGGGGCCCTGGAGCGGGAAGGCGTTAGGTTCTACCTCAACACCAAGGTGAGCAAGGCGCGTGAAGTTTACGGCAAGCTGCATCTGGCCTTCAACGACGCCGAAGACAAGGAAGTGGAGATCAGCGGCGAGCGCCTCTTGGTAGCCCTGGGCCGCAAGGCGAACCTGGAGGACCTGGGCCTGGAGGAGATCGGAGTGGAATACGACGCCAAGGGGCTTAAGCTGGACAAGCACCTGCGCACCAGCCACAAGCACATCTTTGGTGCCGGCGACGTCACCGGCGGCCACCAGTTCACCCACGCCGCGGGCTACGAGGGCGGGGTGGTGCTGGCCAACGCGGTGCTGCACCTGCCGCGCAAGGCGGACTACACCTGGCTGCCGCATGTCACCTTTTGCGCGCCCGAGCTGGCTTCCATCGGCATGAACGAAGCGGAAGCCAAGAAGGCGGGCCACAAGTACAGCGTGTGGACCGAGGATTTTATCGCCAACGACCGGGCCCTGGCCGAGGGCGAGACCGATGGCAAGCTGAAATTGATCCTGGATAAGAACGAGAAGATCCTGGGCGTGCAGATCCTGGGGTTGCATGCGGGCGAACTCATCAACGAGTGGGTGGCGGTGGCCGGCGGCAAGCTGAAGCTCTCCACCCTGGCCGGGCTCAGCCACCCCTACCCCACCCTAGGCGAGATCAACAAGCGGGCGGCCGGCGACGTGATGGCGCCCAAACTTTTCTCGGATTTCGTGAAGAAGGGGCTGGAGCTGTTTTTCAGCACCAGGGGCCGGGCCTGCACCCCGCCCGAGGAAAAGTAGGCCGCACGCCGGAAGCGGGGGGCGGGACCGGCCTCAAGCCTCGTCCAGGACCTGCCTGATGTCGGCGGCCAAGCGTCTTCTTAAAACCGGCTTAGCGATCAGCTTGCGCACGCCGTAGCGCGAGGCCTTTTCCAGAGAGAGCTGCTTGCTGAATCCCGTTAGGATCAGGATGGGCAGGTCGGGACGGATGTCGTGGGCGTCGGCCGCCAGATCCAGGCCGGTCATCTTGGGCATGGTCATGTCGGTGATGAGCATGTCGTAGGCCTGGGGATTGGCCCGCAGGATATCCAGCGCCTCCACGCTGGAGTTGCAGGGCGTCACCACATAACCCAGGTTGCTCAGCATGCGGTGACCGATGTCCACCAGGGCCTGCTCGTCGTCCACGAACAGGATGCGCTCCCTGCCCCCGCGGATTTCAGCGCGGTCCGCCTGCAATTCCGCTTGCGGCTTTTGGTGGATCACCGGCAGCAGCAGGTTGAAGGTGGTGCCCTTGCCGGGCTCGCTGTAAACCGCTATGGCTCCGCCGTGCTCCTTGACAATACCGTGGACCGTGCTGAGCCCCATGCCGGTGCCCTTGCCCGGCTCCTTGGTGGTGAAGAAGGGCTCGAAGATCTTTCCCCGCACCTCGGCCGGAATGCCGTGTCCGGTGTCGCTAACGATGATCTTGTGATAATGCCCCGGCGCCAGCGACATGCCGCCCGCGTGGTCGCCGCTTGCCACCATGGCCTCACAGAGAGAAATGTCCAGCTTCCCCCCGCCCACCTCCATGGCGTCGGCCGCGTTGGTGCACAGGTTCATCAGCACCTGGTGCATGCTGGTGGGGTCGGCCAGCACGTAGCCGCCGTTCACGGATATCTCGCTTTTGATCTCGATGGTGGTCGGCAGCGAGGACTGCAGCATGGCCAGCACTTCCTTGATGATTGGCTTAAGCTCGATGGCGCGCTTTTCATGATCGGACTGGCGGCTGAAGGCCAGAATCTGCCTGACCAGGTTGCGGGCGCGCATGCCGCCGGCCAGGATCTGCTCCAGATAGTCCTTCACCTTTTCCGGGTCCTCGACCATGTCCAACTGGGCTAACTCGGTATAGCCGATGATGGAGCCCAGGATGTTGTTGAAGTCGTGGGCGATGCCGCCGGCCAGGGTGCCGATGGCCTCCATCTTCTGGGATTGGGCCAGGCGCGCCTCCAGCTGCTTCTTCTCCGTCTCGGCCTTCCTGCGCTCGGAGATGTCGCGGGCCAGGCCCAATATCCTTTGCTTCCCGCCTAGTTTGAAGGCGCCCAGGCGCATCTCCACCGGAAAGCTGCCGCCGTCCTTGCGGAGGTGCACGCTTTCCAGGAGCACGGTGCGGCCCTCGGGGATTGAATCCCAAACCCCGTGCATCATTTCCGGCTTTTTATCCTCGGCGCTAATATCGCTGACATTCATGGTCAACAACTCTTCGCGGCTGTAGCCCAGGCTTGCGCAGGCCTGAGCATTGACCTCCACCAGGCGGCCGCTATCGTCGCAGACGAATATGGCGTCGCCGGCCTCCTCGAACAGCGCCCGGAAGCGCGCCTCGCTGTCCTTGAGGGCCTGCTGGGCCTTTTTCAGCCCGTTGATATCGCGGAAAATGCTCATCTTGCTGATCTTGCCGTCGGCGTGCCGGATGGGGAAATGCGCGGCCAGGAAATGCCGTTCGCTTACGGTCAGCAGGGCCTCCTTGGTTATTCTATTTCCGCCGAGCACGGCCGGCATGGCGCACTCTTCGCAGGGCTGCTCCCGATTGTAAAGAGCCTTGTAACAGGTCTCGCCTTCGGCGTTGCGGCCCAGCAGTGCCTGCATGGCCGGGTTCATGTAGCTTATGGTGTAGTCGGGGTTGTAGGCGCAGATGGGATCGGAGAACGCCTCCATCATGGAGCGGTACTTGGCCTCGCTTTCCCTGAGCTGGTTCTCGGCCCGGACCATTTTCACCTGGACCGACATCGCCAGGGCGGTGAGCACGGTGGCCGCGGGCAGCACGATCAGCACCGGCGGAGCCATCTTGAACATCACCTTGAGCCCCATGGGCCAGGGCAGAAGCAACATGCAAAGGCACAACAGAACGTTGGCGCCTACGCCCAAAAGGGCCAGGTCCACGATGTTCCCGTCCCTGTTCCTTTGACGCAGGTAATAGTAGAAGGCCACCCCCAGGCCGGCGGTCGCCAGGTGCATCACCACCGCGGGCAAGGTCCCCACCCCGCCCACGAAAAAGACGCGGTAGATCGAGGCCATCAACACGGCCAGCCCGGCGGCAACGGGCCCGCCGTATAATCCGGCCAGGGAGAGCACCACCGGGCGGGTGTCGAAGATGATGCCGTGGCTGAAGGTGATGGGGACTAACATCACCGCCACCGAAAGGCTCCCGAAGAGCGCGCCATGGATGAGCTGGTCGGCGAGGGTGCGCCCGTTGAAGTAACTGTAGAGCAGGCCGTACAAGAGGCTTAAGGTTACCAGGAAGGCCGCGTTGTTGATGATCTGGCTAAACATACGATTCCATCTTGCCCGCCGTCCGGCTCGCTGAAGACCGAAAACCAAAGCCAATGCGCCATTACAGCGCACAGCATCTCAGCGGGGCGGCACTGGAAATCGATGTTGCGAAATCATGCTGCTATTCAGGAAAAAACAGGCGGCTTACCCTACCTGATTGGTATGGTAGCACTTTGGCCATGGCCGGTCAATCTCCGCTGCGGAGGCACCCCCCCGGTCCCCCGCTGCCCGGACCCGGCCGTAACCGGCTATCAGGCGTCCAGAGCCTGGCGCACGGCTTTCATGAGTTCAGCCCGTCCGAAGGGCTTGGCCACGTAGCCCTTGGCCCCTTCGTCGAAGGCGCTTTTGATGGTGCCGTTTTTGGAATAGCCGCTGGCGATGATGATCTTGGCGCCGGGCCTGATCTCCATGAGCTGCTTCAGGCATTGGTGGCCGCCCATGCCGGGCATGCCGATATCCAGGATCACCAGATCAATGTCGCGGGATTTCTTACCGTAGACCGAAAGCGCCTCCTCGCCGCTGGCGGCCTCCAGGACCTGGTAGCCGGCGTCTTGCAAGGCGCTGCGGGCGATGTCCCTAAGCGACTCCTCGTCGTCCACCACCAGCAGGGTCTCCTTGCCGCCCTGGATTTCATGGAAGGAATCGGGCGGGCACTCCTCGACGGCGGATGCTTCCTGGCGCATGCTGGGCAGATAGATCTTGAAGGTGGTGCCCCGGCCGGGTTCGCTGTAGCAGGTTATGTGGCCGTGGTTCTCTTTTACGGTGCCGTAAACCGAGGCCAAACCCAGGCCGGTGCCCTTGCCGATGTCCTTGGTGGTGAAAAAGGGGTCGTAGATCTGGTTCAGGGTCTCCTTGTCCATGCCTTGGCCGGTGTCGGTTACGCTTAAGACCACGTACCAGCCCGGCGTGATCTCGAGATGCGCCCGACTGAACTCCTGGTCCAGGCAGATCAGGCTGGTCTCGAAAATCAATCTGCCGCCTTCGGGCATGGCGTCCTTGGCGTTGCTGGCCAGGTTCATGATCACCTGCTCCAACTGGCCCGCGTCGGCCAGCACCGTGCCCAGGTTGCCGGCCAGGTTCATTTTTAAATCGATCATCTTGGGGATGGTGTGCCCCAGCATCTTCACGCTCTGCATCACCACCTGGTTGATGTCCAGGGGCTGCAGGTTGGTTTCCGATCTGCGGCTGAAGGCCAGGATCTGCTTGACCAGATCGCGGGCGCGCTCGGCGGACTTTAATATCTGCTCCAGGTGCCTGGTCACCGGCTTGCCGCCGCGCTCCTCGAGCTGTGCCAGCTCGCTGTAGCCCATGACCGCGCTCAGGATGTTGTTGAAGTCGTGGGCGATGCCGCCGGCCAGGGTGCCGATGGCCTCCATCTTCTGGGCCTGCCGGAGCTGGGCCTCCAGTTTGCTGCGTGCCTCATCGGCCTTCTTACGCTCTGTGATGTCGCGGGCGAAGATCACCGCCGCCTCGGCCTGGCCCTTTTCACCGAACAAGGGATATACATTCTGCTCAAAGGTCCTGCCCTCCCGTTGGTCTTCGAAAGCCAGCGAACGCCCGCTGGTCAACACCTCGACGTATTTGCTCCTGCGGTATCCTGCCACATCGGGCGGGAAGAAATCATAGATGCAGCGCCCCACCAGATCATGCTTGGCGACGCCCAGTCGCCGGCAGACCGTCTGGTTGGCGGTTAGCACCGTGCCCTGGCGGTCGATGAGCACCATGGTCTCGCCGACCGCGTCCAGGATGGCCCGCATCTGCTGTTCCTGCCTGCGTATGGTGCGCTCGGCCTCCTTGCGGTCGCTGATATCAAGGGAGATGGAAAGTATGCATTGCCGGCCGTCGATGTCGATGCGCTCACAGGAAAACAGCATGTCCAATTCCTGGCCCGAGGCCACCCGCCTTTTCACCTCCTGGTTGCGGACGTAGCCCTGCTCGTTTAAAAGCCTGAGCGCCAGCTCCCTTTGCTCCGGGTCCACCCAGGTTCCCAGGGAAACCGAGCTGTTGCCGATGATCTCCTCGCGCTTGTAGCCGGTTAGTTCCAGGAAGGTATCGTTCACGTCGAGGTAAACCCCGTCCTCTATGGTGCTGAGCACCACCCAGCCCGGAAATTCGCGGAACACGCTGGCGAACTTCTGCTCGCTGTTCTTGAGGGCGCGCATGGTCTCTTCCGCCTGGCGGTCGGCGCGCAGGCTGCGGTAGGCCAGATAGCCCGACACCAGCATCAGGGCCACGAACACCATTATACCGGTGATAAACAGTCTCTCGGCCCAGACGTCGACCTGGTCCTGGATATCCTTGTAGTAAATGCCGGTGCCCACGATCCAGGACCAGGGCTCGAAAAGGTGCACATAGGAGATCTTGGGCAGGATGTGGGTAGGGTCGTCCTTCCATTGCCAGGAATAATGCACCCAGCCCTGGCCGTTCTTTTGGCAGGCCTTCACCATCTCCACGAAGAGCCTCACCCCGTTGGGGTCGGTGTAGTTGGTGAGGTCCTGGCCGTTGAGATTGGGTTGATAGGGATGCATTATCATGAAGGGATGCAGGTCGTTGATCCAGAAGTAGTCCTTGCTCTCGTGACCGTAGCGCAGGGAAGAAATGCGGTTGATGGCCCGGTTCTGGGCCTCCTCCAGGCTGAGCACCCCGCTTTGCACCTGGGCGTCGTAGGACCAGAGCATGCTGCAGACGGTGTTGGTAAGCTCCTTCACCATCTGGCGCTTTTCATTGAGGAGCGCTGCTTCGGTCTGGGGCAGGATGTAGTAAAAGACCGTTCCGCCGAAAAGGGCCACGCATAGAAGCGCGGGCAGGAAGTATTTGAAATAGCGTTTAAGCGCCGGCATCGATTCGCCCCCCTGGGAAGCTGGCGTCCTCCCCCCTAAGCAAAATAATTCGAACACCTTTGGGGCGGTGCCATCTTAACAATTTTACACCCACTATTTCAAACAGTATCGTTTCTAAATAGATTTGGCGGAGAGAAAGCCCCGCGGGAAAGACCCGAAAGGAGGCTCCGCCGCAGGGACGGGCCTACTTATTGCCGCTCAGGCCGGGATAGAGCTTTTTCATGCACTCCGGGCAAATGCCGTGGGTGAATTCGGCGCCGGTCCGTTCCTCGATGTAGCTTTCCACCTGCTGCCAATAGCCCTGGTCGTCGCGGATCTTCTTGCAATGGGCGCAGATGGGCAGGAACCCGCGCAGCGATTGGATCTCCTCCCGGGCATAGACCAGGTCGTTTTCGGTGCGCTTGCTGGTTATGCTGATCAGGCCCACCGTGTATAGGATGTTGCAGATCATGAACACCACGAAGGCCAGTCCCTGCCATACGCCGGCGCTCATGAAATCAGTGATAGGGGTGCCCCAAAGCCAGGTGACAGCGCCGCGCAGGCACAACCAAACAGCCGCGAACGATAGCGAAAGCAACAGCAGGTAGTTGGTCTCACCCACCAGCGTTGCGGCGGTTCCCATGGTGTGCTTGACCGCGCGATAAAAGAAAAATGCCAGAAATAAAGATAAAACCACCACCCTGGCGCGCACGTCCGGCTGCCAGTGGGTGAAATAGATAAAAAGCGCGATCAAAACGGCCAGGGCCGGAAAATCCAACCAATTGAGTTGGCGCGCCTGGCTAAAGCTGGCCAAGCCCCGGCAGATGAGCACGCTGGCCAGGCCGATGAGGAAGTTAGCCAGGACCACGGTGCCGAAATCCGGCAAATGATGCCTGAGGCTCATCATCATAAAGCCAAGAGTATTGGCGAGCGCCGCGGCGGTCCAAAGATAAAAGCCGGGATAGGTCTTGCGCCGTATGGCCACGTGCAGCATGCAGAGGAACATGGCCAGCGCCGTAACGCCGGTGATGAAGGAAAGGGTCCTGATGTCCAGAAAATCCGCCATGCTTAAAAATCCTTTGTAAGTGCCGCCCGGTCAGGCCCTAGAGCCCCTGTCGCAGTCACCCCATGCCTTGGCTCAGGTTTTCGCCTGGGTCTTGCCCTGCTTCCCCTTGTTCAGCACCTGCTGCACCGCCTCGCCGATCTCCTTAATGGTGAGCGGCTTGGTGAGCACCCTGCTAACGAACCCGTCCTTGAGAAATTCGTCGTGATCGCCGGTCATGCCGGTCATCAAAACCACCGGCAGGCCCGGACGCAGCTCGGAGGCAATCTCCGCCAGCTGGCGGCCGGTGAGGCCCGGCATCATGTGGTCGGTGATAATCATATCGAAACGCGCCGGGTCGCTCTCCAGCACCGCCGCCGCCTCCAGGGCGGAGCTGTAGGCCGCCACCCGGTAGCCCAGGGCCCCCAGGGACTGGGCCAGAGTGCGGGCGATGATATCCTCGTCGTCCACCACCAGGATGTACTCGCCCCTGCCCTCCACCAGCGCCGAGGACTTGGGCGCGGCGGCCTGGTCCGAGGCTTGGTCGTGCGCCAAAGGCAGGAGCACGCTCATGGTGGTGCCCTGGCCCTGCCGGCTGCTGGCGCTGATGGCCCCGCCGTGGGAACGCACTATGCCGTGGACCAGGCTTAAGCCCAGCCCGGTGCCCCGGCCCATGGGCTTGGTGGTGAAGAAAGGCTCGAAGATCCGTTCCTGGGTGTCGGCGGATATGCCGTGGCCGGTATCGGAAACCTCGCAAAGCGCGTGGGGACCTGCCTCCAGGCCGGGATGCAACCTGGCCTGGTCCTCGCTCAGCTCCTGGGGCCGCAGCCTGACGGAGAGCATGCCGCCGCCGTCCTCCATGGCCTGGGCGGCATTGGTGCAGAGGTTCATGATCACCTGCTGGATCTGCACGGTGTCGGCCGTCACCAAAATCCCCCGGGCTAGGTCCTTTCTGATCTCGACATTGGGGGGCAGGGTGGCCCGTATCAGGGCCAGGGCGTCGTTTATAACCTCGGCCAGATCCAGGGTGCGCACGGCCTGTTCGTCCTGGCGCGAGAATGCCATAAGCCGGTGCACCAGATCGCGGCCCCTGATGGTCATGTCCCGGATGTTGCCCATGTTGACTGCAAGCGAATCGAAGTCATTGCCTTTTAAAAGCGAGGCCTCGGCCGTGCCCAGGATGGCGCCCAGGATGTTGTTGAAGTCATGGGCGATACCGCCGCTCAGGGTGCCGAGGGCCTCCATCTTCTGGGATTGCCTGAGCTGGGATTCAAGCCGCGCCTTGTCTCTTTCAGCCTTTTTACGCCCGGTGATGTCCTGGAACATGGCGGTTAGCTTGCCCGGCGCGGTCTGGAAAGCGTACACCTCAAAGGATCCGCTCATCCGCTCGTCCTGGTAGTCAATGACTTCGGCGTACCAATTGCCCCCTTTGGCAGCTACTTCGCGGTAGCTGTTTGGAACCTGCGTACCCATGAGCCCGGGTAAGGCCTCCTCTAGGTCCAGGCCGACCAGCTCGTCGTGCTTGATCCCCAGCATGTGGTCGGCCGCCGGGTTGGCGCCCATAAAGACCAGGCGGTCCCGTTCATTAAGCTCGTACATGTGGACGCCCATGGGGGTGGCCTGGATGACCTGGCGGAATTTCTCCTCGCTCTCGCGCAACGCCTCCTCGGCCCTTATGCGGTCGGTGATGTCGAATCCCTCCGCCAGCAGCATTGTCACCTCGCCTTCGGGGCCGAGCACCGGTTTGATCGAAAAGTCCATGATGATTTTACGATTGCCTACCCCAATGTGCTCCGCTTCAAAACGCATGAACTCGCCGGCCGCGGCCCGGCGGATGGCGTCCTTGACACGCGCCTGTCCGACCTGATCGCTCTGCCACCATTTGGCCTTCCAGAACGGCATCCCCAGTACATCCTCCAGGCTCACGCCGACGAAATCCAGCGAGGCCTGGTTGCCCTCCAGTATCATTCCTTCCGGCGAAAGCAGGCCGCTGAACTGGAAGGCCGAATCAAAACTGGCCCGGAAGCGCTCCTCGCTTTGGCGGAGCGCCTCCTCGGCTCTCTTGCGCTCGGTGATGTCCAGGAGTTGGGCAATGGTCTGGGTTCGGCCCTTGGAATCGGTGATGACCGACGAGCTGGTCTCCAGCCAACGCTTCTCGCCGTCTTTACGCGTTGCCATGAACTCGTAGCGGTTGGGAGGGTCTTCGCCCCGCCGCCTGGCCAGGTAGTGCTCCGCCGGTATATGCGCGGTCTCCTCGGCCAGGTATTGCCTAAAATCTTGGCCCAGGAGCTCCTCCTGGGTATAACCCAGTATCCGGCAAAACTCGTCGTTGACATAGGAAAAGCGGAAACCGTCGTCAATTAGGATTATGCCGGCGTGGGAGTGCTCCACCAAGGCGCGGTAGCGGCTCTCGCTCTGCCTGAGCGCCTCATCGGCGAGCTTGCGCTCGGTGATGTCAAGGAACTGGGAAATGGTGCAGACGACGCCCTTGGAATCGGTGATGACCGAGGAGCTGATCTCCACCCAGCGTCTCTCGCCGTCCTTGCGCACCCCCACGACATCGTAGCGTTCCGGCGCCGGCTCACCCCGCCGGCGGGCCCGGAAGTTGTCCGTAAGCGTCTGAACGCTTTCGGCGGCCACCAAGGTTCTGCCGTCCATTCCCAGGAGTTCGTCGCGGGAGTAGCCCGACATCTTGCACAGCTCGTCGTTGACATAGTTGAAGCAGAAACTGTCATCGAGAAGCCCGATGCCGGCATGAGAGTGCTCTACCAGGGCGCGGTAGCGGCTTTCGCTCTGCTTGAGCGCCGCCTCGACCTGCTTACGCTCGGTGATGTCCAGGAGTTGGGCCACGGTGAAAACCTTGCCTTTGGCGTCGGTGATGACCGAGGCGCTGACCTCCACCCAGCGCTTTTTGCCTTCTTTTCTCTTGACCAGGTATTCATAGCGGGGAGGCGGATTCTCGCCCCGCTGCCGCGCCTGGTAGTGGTCTTCCACCATTTGGGCGGACTCCTCGGCTAAAAACTCCCTGAAGTCCCGGCCCAATATCTCCTCCCGGGGATAGCCCAAGGTTTTGCAGTACTCGTCGTTGGCATAAACGTAGCGATGATCATCGTCTATCAGCACGATACCGGAATGGGAGTTTTCCACCAAGGCGCGGTAGCGGCTCTCGCTTTCCTTGAGCGCCTCCTCGGCGAGCTTGCGGTCGGTGATGTCAAGAAACTGCGCCAGGGTCTGCTCGCGGCCCATGGGGCTGGTGAGAATGGACGCGCTCACCTCCAGCCAGCGCTCCTGGCCGTCCTTACGCACCCCCACGATATCGTAGCGTTCCGGCACGTACTCGCCCCGCCGGCGGGCCAAGAAGTTGTCGCTCACCATCTGCACGCTCTCCCCGGCTAGGAAGGTTCTGCCGTCCCGGCCCAGGAGTTCCTCCTGGCTATAGCCCACCATCTTGCAAAACTCGTCGTTGACATAGTTGAAGCGGAAGTTTTCGTCGAAAAGCGCGATGCCGGCGTGGGAGTGCTCCACCAGGGCGCGGTGGAGGTTTTCGCTCTGCCTGAGCGCCTCGTCGGCCGCTTTACGCTCGGTGATGTCCAAAAGCTGTCCCATGAAAAAGACCTCGCCCTTGGCGTCCATGAATTCTGAGGACTTGACCTCCACCCAGCGTTTTTGGCCGTCCTTGCGCTGGACCATGAATTCATAGACAGGGGAAGGGTCCTCGCCCCGCAGCTTGGCCAGATAGCTATCCACCGGGATGTGCGCGGTCTCCTCGGCCAGGAACCGCCTGAAGTCCTGGCCCAGGACCTCCTCGGGAGAGTAGCCGATCATGGAGCAGAACTCGTCGTTGACGTAAGTGAAGTGGAACTCCATATCCAAGAGCAGGATCCCGTCGTGGGAGTTCTCCACCAGGGCCCGGTAGATGCTTTCGCTTTCCCGCAGGGCTTCCTTGGCCTGCTCGCGCTCGGTCACATCCACCTGCACCCCATCCCAGATAACCTGGCCGTCCGGTCCTTCGTGGGGGGTGGAGGCCAGATCGAACCAGCGCACCTTGCCGCTGGGGAGAACGCACTTGATGGTGTGGCGGAAGGTGGTCCGGTTCTCCAGGGCCCGCTTTTCCATAGCCATTAGCTCCGGCAAACATTCCGGGTCCACCTGGCCGTACATGGTGGCCGCGTCGTTCAGCACCGCTTCCACCGTCACCTCGTTGAGGCGTTCCACGCTTTTGCTCACATAGTTAAAGCGCCTCCCACCGTCCGCGCCGATCGTTACCTGATAAATCACGGCGTCGGGCAGATTGTCGGCCATGAGGCGGAGCTTTTGTTCGCTCTCCTTGAGAGCCAACTGGGCCAGGGCCCGCTCCCGCATCTGGCTCTGCAGCGCCTCGTTGGCCCGGCCGAGCTGGCTGCGTTCCAAGGCCAGCTGCTCGTTGACCACCTTTTCGCGTCTCAGCCCCCGGTCCAGGCGGCTCAGCAGAAAGCCCACCGGCAGGCTGGCGGCGACCGACAGCAGCGAGGTGCTGCTCACGAACATGATCCAGTTGCCAACGCCCAGCCGGTAGGTTTCCGCCCAGGCCGGGTTGCCGGAATCCAATATCCAGTACAGGCAGAGGAGCAGGAGCGCGTTGCACCCACTGGCCCCTAAGGCCCCCCTGGTGCCATAGAAAAGCGCGGCGGCAACCGCGCAGAAGACGAGCCAGGCCGAGCGCGCGTAGGCGGGGCCCAAGGCGATCAAAAAGGAAACCGTCATTAGGTAGAGCACCGCCACCCACAAGGCGCGGCTGCGGATGAGCTTGTTGTTGGGCAGGAAGGCGCGCAGGATCAAAAGCAGCCAAAGACCCGCGTCCAGGGCGATCAGGCCGTATTGCTCATTGGCAAGAAAGACCGGCAGGGCGGTCAAAGCGGCCAGGGGGTAGAGCACCGTAAAGGCCAAGGCCAGGACGTTGCCGAACCAAAGGCGCCAATCATCCAGCACGAAAGAATCGTGGTCCGGAAAATCAATCTTAGGAGGCAGGATGCGCTTAAAAAAGCCCATGCAAACTCCGGCGCCCGGGGCGAGAGGCGTTGGAAGTCCAACTACAATCGTGGGCAAAACGAGTTATTATCAATAATAATAACTACTATCGATAAAGCGCGACTAATCCTCGGGCAGGCTTTTTTTAATCGGGCGATTCCAGGCCCAAGCGGCCTAAAGATTGAATTGTCTATTATATTGCTGGATTTGGCAAGCGGAAATTACCGAAATCATGACTATATCGGTATATTTTGTCCTCTTGAAACCCATCGAAACCGATCCCTGCTGGGCTTTCGATGTTCTATTTGTTCCTGATAAAATTACCTTTGCGAAATTCGGTGAAGGCTTGCTCCAACTCGGTCTGGGTGTTCATCACGATGGGGCCGTACCAGGCCACCGGCTCATTAAGGGGCTTGCCCGAGACCAAGAGAAAGCGCGCAGGATCTTTCTCGGTGAGCACGCTCACCTGGTCGCCGTCACCGAAAAGCACCAGGGTCTCGGCCTCGATGAAAGGCCCCCGGTCAATATCCGACCAGTTGGCCCCGGTCATCTCGTAGGAAAAGGGATTGCGCTCCCGGCAGAAGAGCCCGCGCCCGCCGATCACGTAGGCGAAGGCCTTATGGCCCCGTGGGATGGGATGCGTGAACTCCACGCCGGGCGGCAGGGCCACGTCCAAATACTCGGGCTCGATAACGATGTCCCCCACCGGCCCTTCAACGCCGCCCACTTGGCCGCAGATCACCTTGACCAGCACCCCGCCTTCCAGCACCGCTTCCGATATGTCGCTTCTTTTGATCTCCCTATAGCGCGGGTCCATCATCTTCTGGGCGGCGGGCAGATTGGCCCAGAGCTGAAAGCCCCACATGAGCTTCTGGTTGTCGCCTTTGGGCATCTCCTGGTGGATCACCCCGCTGCCCGCGGTCATCCACTGCACGTCCCCGGATTCGATCACGCCCTGGTTGCCCATGCTGTCGCCGTGCTCCACCCTACCGTCCAGCACGTAGGTGATGGTCTCGATGCCGCGGTGGGGGTGCCAGGGGAATCCTTTGAGGTAGTGCTTGGGGTCGTTGGAGTGGAAATCATCCAAGAGCAGGAAAGGATCCAAGAGGGGCACCTCGCTGAAGCCGAAGGCCCGTTTCAGATGCACGCCCGCGCCCTCGATGGTGGGCCGGGAGCGGAACACCTTGGCGATCTTGCGGTTTGCGGGCATGTGGCAATGCTCCTATGTATATGGTTGCGCACACGAGGGCCCCAGAAAAGGCCCGCCGCTCCATCTTCTATAAAATGCTAAGCCTGGCGCTGGGAAAAAACAAGCGGAGGTGGGATGGGGCTTCATATGGGCTGGCTTTCGTGCCGGGCCCGGCGCAAATTACATGTTTTTAATTTGACATACCCAACCCAACTCAATAAGCTAATTTTTCTAATCATGCGTATTGGTTTCTAATATTTCTCTGGGGAAAATTCCAATACAAATTTGAAGATGCCCGCGGTTTCCTTTTTAGATCCCGCAGCGGCGATTCCCCCATGTTCTCCGCTGTTCGCAGAAGTTGGTGACATTAATTGGATACCCCCCCGCAGCCGCGGAATGAACCTGGCAAAATGAGCGCTGGCCCGCAAGGCGCGCCAAAAAAATCAGATCCGGTTCCAAGAGGTCACCCATGTCTTTCACACCTAAATACTCCCCTGGTTTGGTTTTCTGCCTTTTGCTGGCAATCGCGGGAACCGCCATGGCCGCGGAACCCGGCCGGGGGCTTGAGGTGGGAAACCAGCCCCGCTACGACCTGACGCCCCACCTTGAGATACTGGAAGCGCCAAAAGAGGGCTTAAGCCTGGATCAGGTCCGGGCCGAGCCATGGAGCCGGCGGTTCCAGCCGGTGAAGGGGCCGTCGCTGGAGTTGC
>Ga0307423_1000250_pt1 | contig 36145 bp, 43 predicted proteins | sample SalMarWE160310MG_FD_202154 | JGI IMG/M metagenome (GOLD analysis project Ga0307423, IMG submission 202154) | Salt marsh sediment microbial communities from the Plum Island Ecosystem LTER, Massachusetts, United States - WE1603-10 | ecosystem: Environmental > Aquatic > Marine > Intertidal zone >... | reverse complement strand
CTCTCCAGCGGCTGCCGTCAGCTCGGGAGGTGGTCCTTCCGCCGGGTCGATAGCCCGGAACACGCCTAGCTCGCCGGGCTCCGGGTTTTCCAGATCTTCGGGTGTCGGCTCCCTTTCCGGGGTTTCCAACTCACCGGGCTCCACAACGGGCTCGGCCGGGGCGGGTCCCGAATCACCGGTGTCCTTCTTGCGCCCGAAGATCCGGGCTGCCCAGCCCTGGCCTCCTTCGTCCTGTGGTGGGCCGGCCCCTGCTTCCTCCGCCCATTGCCGGAACTCGTCCTCGGCAGAGAACTCGTCGCCACCCGATGCAGTTGTGTCACCCCCATCGCCGTCGCGATGACTCACGTGATCTCCTCTGTGCGTCGCTCTCCGCGGTCGCTAGACCTCGAGCAGCTCCTCTTCCTTCTTCTCGAGCAGCTCATCAATCTTCTGGACGTGGGTATCGGTCATCTCTTGAAGCACCTTCTCGGCGCGCCGCACGTCGTCTTCCGACACATCACCTTCGAGCGCCTCAATGTCGTCCTTGGTGTGCCTCCGGACGTTGCGAATCGCAACCCTGCCATCCTCGGCGAGGTTGCGGACCACCCGGATCAGATCTCTGCGGCGTTCCTCGGTGAGTTGAGGGAAGACGAGACGGATGACGTTGCCGTCGTTGGAGGGATTGAGACCGAGATCGGCTTTCATGATCGCCTTCTCGATGGCCGTGATCGAAGACCTGTCGTATGGCTGGACCAGCAACATCCTGGCTTCGGGGACACTGAATCCGGCAATCTGCTGCAACGGGGTCTGAGTCCCGTAGTAGTCAACCGTGATGCGATGCAGCAGTCCGGGGTTGGCCCTGCCGGTGCGCACGGTCCCAAACTCGCCGACAGCGTGCTCGATCGCATGATCCATCTTGGTCTTTGCTTCTGCCAGTAGCTCGTCGATCACAGCTCCACCTCAGTGAACTCGGGTTCCGATCGATTCTCCTCGAACGGCTGCCACGATGTTTCCCGGTTTGGCCAGGTTGAACACCCGTATTGGTATGTCGTTCTCCATGCACATCGTAATGGCAGTGGAGTCCATCACCCGGAGTTGTCGGTTCATCACGTCCATGTACCGCAGATCGTCGTAGAGCTCGGCATCGGCATTCTGTGTCGGATCCGAGCTGTAGACCCCATCGACCTTGGTTGCCTTCAGCACCTCCTCAGCGCCGACTTCGGCCGCCCGCAGCGCAGCGGTCGTATCGGTGGTGAAGAATGGGTTGCCTGTGCCGGCGGCGAATACCACCACCCGGTGTTTCTCCAGGTGCCGGATCGCCCGAAGCCGTATGTACGGCTCTGCTACCTCCTGGATGGTGATCGCGCTCTGTACCCGGGTCGGGGCACCGGCGCGCTCCAGCGCGTCACGAAGCGCCAGCGCATTGATGACGGTTGCCAGCATGCCCATGTAGTCGGCGCTGGCGCGATCCATTCCCTTAGCCGTCGAGCTGAGGCCTCGGAAAATGTTCCCGCCGCCGACCACGATGGCAATCTGATAGCCCTCGGTGGCCACCTGAGCTATCTCGGCGGCGACCCGGCCAACAGTGACCGGGTCGATGCCGTAATTCAGCTCCTGATCGGCGAAAGCCTCACCGGAAAGTTTCAGGACGACACGTCGCATGCCGCTACTCTTCCGATTCGCCGACCTGAATCCGTGCGAACCTCTTGACGGAGATGTTCTCTCCCAGGGAAGCGGCAAGCCCCTTCACCATTTCGTCAATCGTGCCGTCGAATTTCTCGGTCCTGACGAATACCTGGTCGTTGAGAACGTTCTCCTTGTAGAAGGAGTTGAGCCGACCCTCGACGATCTTCTCGATGATGTGGTCCGGCTTGCCCTCATTGCGAGCCTGCGCAGTGATGATCTCTTTTTCGTGGTCGATGACGTCGGGTGGCACCTCATCTCGCTCGACCCAACTTGGCCTGGCGGCAGCAATGTGCATCGCAATGTCGTTGGCCGCCTCCTTGAAACCATCGGTCTTGGCCACGAAGTCGGTCTCACAGGCGAGTTCCACCATGACCCCGATGACGGGGCGATCGGACTGAATGTGCAGATAGGAACCGATGATGCCCTCGGTCTGGGTGCGCTCTGACCGCTTGGCGGCTGAGGCAAGACCTCGCTCCCGGAGGAGATCCTTGGCCTTCTCTACATCGCCGTCTGCATCCTGCAGTGCCCGTTTTGCGTCCATCATGCCCGTACTGGTCTCCGTACGGAGGGCCTGTATGTCCTTGGCTGTGATGTTGGCCATTCCTTGCTACTCCTTGGGTGGTTCGGCTACGGCTTTCGCCGGATTCTTGGGCTCTTTGTCTTTACGGGCTGCCTGGTTCGTCTCGAGCCCTCTGGTCGCTGCGTCGGCCATCGCATTCGATAGCAGGTACGCGGCGCGGATTGCGTCGTCGTTGCCCGGGATCACCAGGTCGATTGGATCGGGGTCACAGTTGGTGTCGACGAGAGCAATGATCGGAATGCCGAGGCGTGCAGCCTCGGCGACGGCGATGTGCTCTTCATTGATATCGATGATGAAGATGACCTCTGGCGTCTTGTGCATGTCACGCACACCACCGAGTACCGCCTGGAGTTTGGCCAGCTCGCGGCGAAGACGCAGGCGCTCCTTCTTGGGCAGCGCATCCATCTCACCCGAGGTATCCATCCGCTCCAGCTCTCGCATGTACATGATGCGTCTGTGGATGGTCTGGAAGTTGGTGAGCATGCCACCGAGCCAACGATGATTGACATAGGGCATCCCGCAGGACAGAGCACCCTTCTCGATGGCATCCTGGGCCTGCTTCTTGGTACCGACGAACATCAGACTGCCACCCTCAGAGGTGATCTTCTCGACCAGTTGAGCGGCACGCTCTACTTGAGAGACCGTCATACGTAGGTCAACGATATGAATCCCGTTGCGTTCGGTGAAGATGTACGGACGCATCTTGGGGTTCCAGCGGCGGGTCTGATGACCAAAGTGGACGCCTGCTTCGAGCAATTCGCGCATGGTTACTGGCATGCGTTCCTCCTGTTTGGTTGGTTCCTCCGACCACCCTGCGACAGCGATTACGACGCCGTCGGCCTCCGCGGGGCATGCCCCGACCATCGAAGATTGCAGTGGCCGTGTTTATTGAGCCGTGAGTGTACTCGCACACGGCAGGTACGGCCAGCGGCCCGGCTACGCCGGGATTTGAGTCCTGTTGCACAGAGCTCACGCGGCGGCCGTACGCCGGGCCCCTTCGCCGGGGCAGCCCTGGTCACCGCTAACCGCGGCTGGGCGGCTCCATGAGACGGTTACGCAAGCTCATCACTGCCTTGGTGTGAATCTGGCAGACCCGGGACTCGGTGACGGTGAGCACCTTGCCGATCTCAGCCAGGGTGAGACCCTCGTAGTAGTAGAGCGTCACCACGAGTCGCTCCCGGTCGGACAACCGATTGATGGCGTCGACCAGCAAGTACCGGGTCTCTTCGCGCTCGAAAGCGCCACTCGGGTCGGGTGCGGAGGGGTCGGCGAGCAGGTCGCCCATTGTCGATGAGTCCCGCTCCCCCGGGCTGAGCAAGTCGTCGAGGGCCATGATGCCCAACGTGGAGATCTCACCAAGTCGATCCTGGAGAACCTCGACCGGCATATTCATTTGGGCTGCGAGTTCTTCGTCGGTTGGGCTGCGCTGGAACTTGTGCTCTAGCTCCCCAAGACTCCGCTGGATCTCTCTCGCCCGGGCCCGCACCGACCTCGGCACCCAGTCGAGCGCTCGCAACTCGTCGAGGATGGCTCCTTTGATCCGGTTCACTGCATAAGTCTCGAACTTGTAGCCCCGCTCCGGCTCGAACTTGTCGATTGCATCGATGAGGCCAAATGTCCCATACGAGACGAGATCCTGGGGGTCGACGCTGCGCGGGAGGCCCGCTTTTAGCCTGCCTGCGACGAACTTGACCAGAGCCGCGTAGTGAAGGATCAGACCTTCACGAGCGGCCGGGCTGGCGTTGTCCTTGAAATCCTTCCAGAGATCCTGGAGTTCGTGTTCGGCGCGTTCAAGCACGCGGGTGACTTCTTTCGTAGGTAGACCGAAGGTGCCGCCGGGAAACAGAAGTGTATATCTGGGTGGTGGCAAGTTCAACGTGCCCCAGTAACTCCTGGACGGTGCGGAGATCGGCGCCACCTTCGAGCAGATGGGTTGCAAAGGAGTGGCGCAGCGTGTGTGGGAACGTGCCGAGACGGTGTTGTACCACTCGTCTGACACCTCTCGTGTCAAGAGGACCGCCGCGTACTCCAACCCACAGATAGGAATAGGCCTGGTCGCCGGCGAGATCAGGACGACCTCGATCCAGGTAGCGGCGAATTGCGGCTTGTGCCGACTTTCCTACCGGGACCACGCGGGTCTTACCTCCCTTCCCGACAATACGAAGCATGTCACCTCGCTCGACATCGCCAATCTGCAGCGATGCGAGCTCGGAGACTCTCAACCCTGAAGAATATAGAAGCTCGAGCATCGCCCGATCGCGCAGATCGACCGGATCCTGCCCGACAATCGCATCGAGCGACTCGCCCAGCCTACGCGCCGGCAGCGCCTTTGGCAGCGGTGCCGGGCGTCTCGGCTGTTTGACACCCGCCGCGGGATTGGCCGGAACCAGCCCCCGCTTGGCGGCATCGGCGAAGAAGGAGCGGATCGCAGACAGCTTTCTGGCAACCGATCGCGGCGAATAGCCCTGAACCGAGAGATGGGAGACGTATCGCCGAACGATGCGCCGGCCGACTGCGGCAACACCGACTACATCTGTTTCCTCGCAGAAATCGGCAAACTGCCCGAGGTCCCGATCGTATGCGGCAAGCGTGTGTGGAGACAGGCCGCGCTCGACCTCGGCCCTGTGGACGAAGTCGGCTGCGGCATCGGCAAGTGTGACGGTTTCCTGCATCGACTCCTCATCGTTGCCGGTTGACCGCACCGAGTCAACGACCGACGCTATCTGGCTGCGACATATCGCCCGGGACCGTCGGGGCGAATCGCACCGGCCAGCTCGAGACGGCCGAGAGCGGCCAGCACCTCGCCGGGGGTTCCGAGCCCGTGGCCGAGCAGTGAATCGAGGTCGCAGGCTCCTGATGCCACCAGCTCGACCAACCTGGCATCGTCTCCAACCAGCCCGGCAGCGGCAGCCAACCCCGATGCCGGCTGGGCCGGGCCCAGCACCAACTCCAGGGACTCGATCAGGTCGTCCGGGTCGTGTACCGGGAATGCACCGTCACGGATCAGCAGGTTGCACCCTGCCGACGAAGCCCTGGTGATGTCCCCCGGCACCGCAAAGACCTGACGCCCGTGCCGCAGCGCCGCTTCGGCCGTGATCAACGCCCCACCCTTGACCGTCGCCTCGACGACGACCACAACAGCAGCCAAACCGCTGATGATCCGATTCCTAGGCGGGAAGCGCCAGGCTTCTGGCGGTGTCCCCGGCGGAGACTCGCTGACCACACCGCCACCCGCCGCAATCAGCTGCCGGGCAAGAGCGGCATGCTCGCGCGGGTACATCACATCGATGCCCGATCCGAGAACGGCAACGCCGACGCCGCCACCCGCAACGGTGCCCGAATGTGCCGCTCCATCGATCCCCCTCGCCAGACCGCTGATCAGCGGCCAGCCTGCATCGGCGATGGCACTCCCATAGTCGGCTGCGATGAGCTTGCCGTATGAAGTGCACCGGCGTGTCCCGACGATGCCGACGCCGGGCACCTCAGGAAGAGACCCTCTGACGAACAGCAGGTCCGGAGCGTCTGGCAGCTCGCCGAGACCGGCCGGATAGCCGGTCCCTCCCTTGTAGACCACATCGATCCCGGCCTTCTCGAGCTGCTCACGCCGCTCTACGGCGGGCCTGCCGACCTCCCGCCTGGCCCGATCGGTCGTCTCGATAGCGCCCGCGACAATTCGTTTTACCGTTCCCGCCGGACCGTATCGGTCGTACAGCGTCTGCACCCGGTCTGGATGGAGCCCGCCGAAGGAAACCTGCAGCCGGGCGTCTCTCATCGCTGCCCCCGGTATGCCAGGGCTTCACCAATATGTGAACCCAGCATCAGCTCCGAGCCGGCCAGATCCGCGATCGTCGCCGCCACCCGTCGCACACGATCCCAACCACGTGCGGTCAGCGCCGAGCGATGCATCGCCTGCTTCAACATTGCGGGCACGTCCTCATGCCAATGCAATCGATCGAGATCTCCGCGTCGCAACCGTGCATTGGGCATACCCCTCTCCGTCTGCCGCTTGCGGGCGGCAGCTACCCGCCGTGCCACCTCGGCGCTCGACTCCCCAGGACCACCCGCCATCTCCGTCGATCTCACCCGCTCCACCCGAACGACGATGTCGAATCGGTCTATCAGCGGACCGGACAGCCTTCGCTGATACTTGGCGAGGGCACCGGGTGTGCACGAGCATTGGCGGAGCCGGTCTCCTTCGTAGCCGCAAGGGCACGGATTGGTGGCCGCGACAAGCTGGAACCCGGTATCAAAACGCACAGAAGCGCCCTTGCGAGCAACAACAACATGCCCCTCCTCCATCGGCTGACGCAGCGCATCGAGATGATGCACGGGAAACTCCCCCAACTCATCCAAAAAGAGCACGCCATTGTGAGCGAGGGCCGCTTCGCCGGGTACAGGGATACCCGAACCGCCGCCGATGAGTGCGGCCAGCGACGCCGAATGGTGGGGTGAGCGAAACGGCGCCACCGAGGGATTGGGGCGGGCAAGCCCGGCTGCGGCCCAGGTGAGAGCGGTCGCCACCACGTCTGTTCCGGCGAGCTCCGGCAAGATCCCGGGCAGGCATCGGGCGATCATCGTCTTGCCCCCACCGGGGGGACCCGTCATCAACATGTGGTGGCCGCCCGCTGCGGCAATCTCGAGTGCCCTCCGCACCAGTGCCTGCCCGCGCACCTCTGCAAGATCAGCCGTCGGTGTCTCATGAGCGGGCAGCTCCGGTATCACACCGCCGGTGGCATCCCCCAGGGCCACCGCGACCGCTTCATCGAGCCGGCGAACCGCGACCACCGCAGACGACTCGCCGATGGCCAATGCTTCTGCCGCCGACTCGGGTGGCAGCAAGCACGGCAACCCCATCTGACCGGCGATACGCGCTGCGCCGAGACCACCTCGAACCGGACGCACCTGCCCGTTCAGAGCCAGCTCGCCCAAAGCAACCACGTTGGCTGCCTGCTCTGGCACCAGACCGGCGGCCACCAGGACAGCAATGGCGATCGGCAGATCGTACGCCGAACCGCCCTTGGGAACATCGGCAGGAGCGAGGTTGACGATCACCCGCCGGTCGGGGAATGACCACGAAGACGCCTTGAGTGCTGCCAACACCCGCTGCTTGGCCTCCCGGACCGCAGCATCGGGAAGACCGACAATCTGGAACTTCGGCGTCGAGCCTCCAACAAATACCTCGACATCGACACGACGGGGCTCGGCGCCGACAAGAACAACTGAAGTGACACGTGAGAACATACCGACAACGTATGGGACGACTGTGACACGCCCCCAGAAATGGCGGGTACGGGTCTTGAGATTTGCAGGCGATCGGTCTGCCAGGACAGACTGCGCCCGGCCCGAAGGCGGAGGAGGAAGACGTGTATCACCGGCTTGGCATCACACTGGCTTGCGCCGCGCTCGTAGTAGGGGCCTGCAATACCGCCGGGACGACCAGGGCAAACGCCCCTGCAACCACCGTACCGGTGGCGACGTCCACCACCGCTGCCGTCCCCGACGCAACCGCGGTATTCGAGACCGTGTCTCCAGCAATCGCCTTCGTCGAAACAGGGATAGCCACAGGCAGCGGCGTACTCATCGAGCGAGACCTTCTTCTGACCGCCGCTCATGTTGTGTGGCCGGAACGAGATGTCAGGGTGGTATTCCCCAACGGTGAATACACAGACTCGGCTCATGTGATCGGCCGCGATCTGATGGCCGACCTGGCGCTCGTTGATGTCGGCAACATCCTCAACCAGCCCGAGCCTGCCAGTCTCGGCAACGGTGAGGAACTGCCGATCGGCAGCACCGTATACATGGTCGGCTACCCGGCAGAACCAGAACGCAACCCACAGCCGACCATATCGGAGGGGATCCTGTCCCGAATCCGGGAGTGGCGGAGCCAGGATTGGACCTTCCTCCAGTCGGATGCAGCAGTCGTCGGTGGCCAGAGCGGCGGCGCCCTCGTAGACGAGTACGGGAACGTCATTGGTATCACCAATTTCCAACTCGCCACCGAATACGGGATATCCGGGTCGATTGCCGATATCGCCGACCGGATCACCGCAATGCGCAACGGTACTTTGGACACCGACCTCGGGGATCGGCTACCGCCCAATTTCGGTGCGGATGAGACACAGTGGGCAGAGATCGCCCACTATTGGGACCAGGCGGTGTTTACGTTTGAGGCTCCCTTGTTCTCGGAGGTCGAGTTCAGAACCAAGGGTGATACCGATACGGCCATCCAGCTAATGACGATCGACGGTTTCGACGTCGCATATGCCGATGACAACCTCGAGGGTGGTGAAACGGCTGTGGGCCAGGTGAATCTGGGGGGAACCCATCTCGCCGTAATCACGTCGTTCTCCGCCGAAGCAACATCTGAACTCGTCGTGGGGTCGGTTGAGATGATCCCCTGGGAAGACCCGGACGACGGCACGGTTCTGACCAAGCCGGGTGAGATCTATGGCAACCTGGACTTCCCCGGTGATGTCGACTGGTTCTGGTTGGAGCTGGGAAGGGGTCAGTCTGTCACCGTCGAAGTGGACACCGTTACGGTCGACCCTGCCATCTACATCGACAGCCTCAGCAACGTCAGCGAATTCCCCCTGGCTTTTGATGACGACTCGGGTGGTGGCCCATTTGGCTCAAACCCCCGCGTCGTCTTCACAGCCGAGAATTCAGACACTTACCTCGTCATCGTCACCGACGACTACCGCACAGGCCCCGGGGCGTACAAGCTCACCGTCGAGTAGAGCTGCCGCTACCGTCCCTCGAACTCCGGGTCACGCCGCTCGAGGAATGCGGCGATGCCCTCTCGCAAATCATCTGACGCCAATAGCGCGCCCTGCGCCTGGTCCTCGTAGGCGATCGCTTGCTCGAAAGTCATCTCGAGCGAGCGGGAGAGACCTCTCTTGATGAAGCTCTGCGCTCGAGGAGCACCGGCGGCAACCTCTGCCGCCAGGCCGGCCACCACCGGCTTCAAATCCTCCGGTGCCACGATCCGGCTGACCATGCCCATCTCCAGGGCCTCGTCGGCAGCCACCATCCTGCCGGTGAGGGCCAGCTCACGGGCTCTGGCCATGCCGACGATACGAGGAAGCAGCCACGTTCCACCAAAGTCAACGGTCAGGCCCCGCTTGACGAAGACCTCGGAAAAGCGAGCCCTATCGGTTGCAATCACGATGTCGCAGCCGAGAGCCAGATTCATCCCGGCACCGACGGCGACACCGTCTACAGCCGCAATTGAGGGCTTGGCCAGTCGGTGCAGGGCGGTCGCCGCTCGGCCCGGGCGCTTCATGTAGCTCCTGCCTACGGCCGGGCTCCTCAAATCATCCAGCTCATCGAGGGTGAGGTCCGCCCCGGAGCAGAAATCCTCGCCGGCACCGCGGATGACCACCACCCGCTGCTCGGACCCGGCGAAATCATCGATCGCGTCTGCCAGCTCAGCCCATCCGGATGTCGGCACCGCGTTCTTGTGCTGCGGCTGGCTCAGAGTCAGCCATCGCACCGGACCGGAGTCTGCAACGAGGACAAAAGGAGTGTCGTTCATCGCTGTGACAATACAGACCGATGATCGGCCGCGGCACTACTCTCGCCGGCGTGGGCTTCAATCCGTTTCGCCAGCAGGACAAGACCACCACGGACGTGGTCATCGTGGCCGTCTTCGTGGTGATCATCGTCGCCGTGGTCGTCTGGGCCTTTGTTGGTTGATATGGAAGACTCCCCGTTCGGCCCCCTGATCGTCAAGCCCATCCAGCCGTATCAGGCGCGCAAGGTGTACGCCTGTCCCGGTTGCGGGGGCGACATCGGACGGGGCGAGGGCCACCTCGTCGTGGTACCGGAGTATGAACCAGACAGACGCCGTCACTGGCACCGCGGGTGCTGGTTCAAGGAGATGCGCAGATCCGGCGCCTATTCAACCAACGGCGGGTAACCAGCGCACCAGTGCTCGCCCCGGGGAGATCCCGACACCGACATAGTCAACACGGTGGACGCCGCACTGATTGGCCAAAGATCTGACCTGTGTGGCCTTGGCTTGGTCAAAGTGGTGCACGGGATCGGCATCGCCACTCGCCGTCTTCACCTCGACGACTATCCGGCGGCCCCCGATGGTGACAATGAGATCGATCTCCCCACGGCCAACACGAACATTGCGGTCGACGATGATCGCACCGTGGTCGACGAGGAATCGGGAAGCGATACGCTCACCAACGGCACCCAGAGCTTTGCGGTGATTGTGCTCTACAGAGCCGAACTCGGCTCTAGCTCCTCGATGTTTATGTCGCGGAACGTCATCACCTTGACGCTCTTGACAAACCGGGCAGGCCGGTACATGTCCCACACCCATGCGTCGTTCAACTCCAACTCGAAGTAGACCGAGCCTTCAGACCGCCTGGTGTGCATCTCCACCTCGTTGGCCAGGTAGAAGCGGCGCTCGGTCTCGATGACGTAGCGGAACATGGGGAGCACGTCTCGGTACTCCTTGTAGATGTTCAGCTCGACGTCTGTTTCGTAACGCTCGAGATCTTCTTCGCCCATTACCTCTCCTGCCGCTCCAGGTGGCGGATTCCGCATACTAAGCCTTTGTCGGCCGGTAGGCGCATCTCTTTCTTCTGATGTCACCCAAACTTGAGTATCCATTGACCCACTGACAGGACCGGTAGGTATCACCCGCTCAGTCCAGGCCGCGGCCCCTGTCGATGAGGTAGGCGTGCCACAGCATCCTGGCTGCTACCGCCCGCCACGGCACCCATGAAGATGCGACTGTGCCCGCCTCCTCGTAGCCCGGCACCTCGTCGAGATCCAGGTTCTCAGCCATGGACACCACCAGGGCCCTGTCGCCGTGCGGCCACACGTCGGCGCGGCGCAGCACGAACAGCAAGTACACGTCGGCCGTCCACCGTCCGATACCCCTAATCGCAACCAGAGAGTCGTGTGCCTCCCGGTCGCTTGCCTCCTCCAATGACTCCAGGTCTATCGAGCCGTCGATGATGCCAGCGGCCAGCCCGCGGCAATACCCGGCCTTCTGTCGGCTGAAGCCGATGGTCTTCAGCTCGGCATCGTCGAGGCTGAGGAACCCCTCAGGATGCACCACTCCGATCGCAACCTCCAGGTTGGCAAAGGCGGCCGCGGCGCTCTCGAGTGAGACCTGCTGTTCGAGGATGATCTTGACAAGAGTGGCGAAACCCGGCTCGCGGGGCCACAAAGGGGGAATGCCGTTTCGGGCGACCATCCGCTCCAGGCGGTTGTCGACAGCGGCGAGCTCGGCAACAGCGTGCGCGAGTGACGATTGATCGAGACGTATCAGAGCCCACTCCACCTTCTCGGCGGCCAAACCACCGAGAAGGCCCGACCGACAATACGGCCGCGGTCAATAGCTCCGAACACCCGGCTGTCATTGCTGCTGTTGCGGTTGTCCCCCATGACGAAGTAGCGGCCGTCGGGGACTTCCCAGGGGCCCTGGTCTCGCATCACCAACCCGACGGGAAGGTAAGGCTCGTCGATCGGATTCCCGTTGATGTAGATCGAGTTGTTGCGAATCTCCACAGTTTCACCAGGCAGCCCGATCACCCTCTTGATCAGATCAGACTCTGGTGTACGCAAACCTATCGACTCGAGCAGGTTGCGTGAGACCTTGGTGGCAAGCGACTCCTCTTCGAAGCTCTCCGGCTCGAAGACGACGACATCGCCACGATTTGGATCACCGATGCGGTAAGACAGCTTGTTGACGACCACCCGATCGCCGATCTGGAGAGTGTCCTCCATCGAGCCCGAAGGGATCCAGAAGACCTGGATCAGGAAGGACTTGACGAGGACGGCGACGATCAACGCCCCAACGATCAGGAATGGAAGTTCCTTCAGGAATGCCAGAGCCTCGGACTTCTGGCCGTCACTGCCGGTCTCTGCATCACCGTTATCAGCGGGATGGACCTCCGGCACCTGCTCGTCGTCGTTTTCGTCGTGCCCGGGGTAGTCGCTCATCGTAGAAACGGAACCAGCTAGTCCCGCTTCTCCTTGATGCGTGCCGCCTTGCCGACGCGATCGCGTAGGTAATAGAGCTTGGCACGGCGTACATCGCCACGTCGCATCACCTCGATGGATTGAATGATCGGGGCATGCAACGGGAAGATGCGCTCGACACCAACGCCAAAGCTGAGCTTGCGAACGGTGAATGAGGCGCGGGCACCCCTGCCGTTACGTCCGATGACAACACCTTCGAAGATCTGGACGCGTTCACGGCCACCTTCGACGACACGCACGTTCACACGCACGGTATCGCCGGGCGCAAAGTCCGGTACGTCGTCGCGCAGGTATGCGGACTCGATTTGATCGACCGTATTCACGGGATTCCTCCGAATGAGGGAAAAGGGAAACTCGAAGGTCGGATTGTAGACACACTACGCCGCTTGCGCTAACCGTCATCTCCGGATTCCATGCCGGGAGGGCCACCTGCGAGGAGATCGGGACGACGTTCTCTGGTCCGGGCCAGACGCTGCTCGCGCCGCCACTCGGCAACCCGGCCGTGGTCACCGGAAAGAAGAATCTCCGGCGCCACCCAGCCACGATATTCGGCGGGTCGGGTGTACTGCGGCTCTTCGAGCAAGCCATGCCGGAAGCTCTCAGCTGCGATCGAATCCGGGTTGCCAACCACCCCGGGGAGTAGCCGGGTCACTCCCTCGACAATGGCAAGGGCGCCTGCTTCGCCGCCGAGTAATACGTAGTCACCCAGCGATATCTCCTCATCGACGAGATGGTCGGCAACACGCTGGTCGACACCCTCGTAGCGGCCGCAAACGAGGGTCAGCTCCTCGAGCCCTGCCCAGGTATCTAGCCGATCCTGAGTCAGTGGATGCCCGGCCGCGGCCAGCAGTACTTTGTGGGACCCGCGCAGGGGATCCAGGGCGTGGTCGAGCGGCTCAACCATCATCACCATCCCGGGGCCACCACCAAACGGGGCGTCGTCCAACTGACGATGGAGGCCCTTGCCGAACACCCTGAGATCGACAATTACGACGTCGAGCAACCCATCTTGCTGTGCACGGCCGACCAAACTGACCTGCAATGGGGAGTCGAAGAACTCGGGAAAGATGGTGATTATGTTGATTCGCACCCCAACAGGGTATTCTGATTTCGGGTACGGGGGTAAGCGAGACTTTGGCGGAACCTATCAGACCTGCAGGAACACCGGCAGACAGCTCGGACCGGGCTGCTCCGGCTGCCGCCGGTGATACATCATCGGGGGGTGGCCGAACTGGTAATGCTGGTAGTGACCGATTTCGGGCACGCTCCCGGCTCGACCAGGCGATGAGCGTCGCCCAGAAGCGGATCGAAGCAGGCAAGCAGATCGCCACCAGCACCCGTGCGATCCGCAGCGATAGCGATATCAGCGAGTGGGGCGCCGCCAGGCAACCAGGCTCTGCCCGTTCCGAGACACCCGCGGAAGCACCGTATGTTGTCGTGGACCTTCGGCCGGATGCCGATCGGATCCCCGGGCCGATGCCGGCCGTGCGCGAGGCCGATTACGGGTTGGGCAGGAGATGGGGAGCCGACTGGCAGCGATCGGCCCAGGGTTGGGTGACTGCCGCCGACGGACGGGCCACGTGGCGTCCCGTGGTCACCACTACCCAGGCACTGGCGAACTGGGACGTTCACACCTACCTCGGAGTGGTCACAGCCGAAGTCGCCATCGAGGCACAGGGTGGCGACCTCCGTCAGGTGGGGGCAACTCTTGCCAGGGGCCGCGAAGTCGGCATCGAGGGCCTGGTTGAAGAAGCGGTGGAACGCGGGGCACATGCGGTGATCGGGGTGTCCATGCAGTACACACCGATCGGCACTCGCATGCTCATCACCATGACCGGCACCGCAGTGACGCTCCAGGAGAAGGCGCGGGACTAGTCGGCGCTCTTCGACATCTCGAGAATGTCGTACAGCGTGTTACGACGCGCCGGGATCCTGTCGATCGACCTGATCGCGGCTTCCATGTCACGTGCTTCGACGGCGGTGCCATGAGACGCCCCCGCCGAACGCGAGATCGTCTCATCCATCAGGGTGCCCCCGAGATCGTTGCACCCTGCCTGGAGCAACCGTGCCCCGGCATCGAGCCCCAGCTTGACCCACGACGCCTGGATGTTGTCCACCAGACCATCGAATGCAATGCGGGCCACACTGTGCATGAGCACGACCTCGTCCCATGTCGGGCCGGGTCGGGCGTCTCCCCGGAGATAGATCGGAGCACCCATGTGAACAAATGGAAGCGGCACGATCTCGGTTATGCCACCGGTACGCCGCTGGATCTGCCGGAGCACCTCGAAATGGTTGGCCCAATTGGCCGGCGAATCGATGTGACCGAACATGATTGTTGCAGTCGACCGCAATCCGAGCCCGTGAGCGATGATCATCACCTCGGCCCATTGGGCCGTCCTGATCTTGTCCGGGCACAGATGAACCCGAACGGCGTCATCGAGTATCTCGGCAGCAGTTCCCGGGAGCGTCCCCAATCCGGCGTCGCGGAGCCGGGTCAGATAATCCTCGACGGGCACACCCAACGTCTCGGCTCCCTGCCACACCTCCAGCGGAGTGAAGCCGTGAATGTGCATGTCAGGCAAATACTCCTTGATGGCGTCGACGACAGCGACGTAGAAGTCTCCGGTGAACTCTGGATGGATCCCACCCTGGAGGCAGACCTCGGTCGCACCGTGATTCCACGCCTCGACCGAACGCTCCACGACCTGCGGGATTGACATCAGATATGGGTCCCCGCGCAGGTTGAGCGACCGGGGCCCTTTCGAGAACGCACAGAAGCCACACTTGAATGTGCACTGGTTGGTGTAATTGATATTGCGGTTGATTACGTAGGTGACAACGTCCCCTACGGATCGTCGGCGCAGCTCGTCGGCGACAACTGCAATCGCGTCAACCTCGTCGCCACGGGCACGGAATAGCCGCTCCAACTCGTCCCGGGTTGGTGAGTTGCCTGCCAGCGACCGATCGAGAATGGCCGCGATCTCCTCATCCATCGTGCTCAGATCCAGCTCGAAAGCAGCGTCCGTCCAGGTGCCGTCTGCCCACTGTGCGGAGATACGGCGCTCCGGGATCGGTGCGGGCGTGTCGACGCCCGGCGCCCATTGATAGCGTGGTCGTATCGACCCGGACGCGTCAATCTGATCCAGGTACCCGGTGAACAACTCTGACGGCAGCAGACTCCTGGCATCATCGACGGTGACATCGACCGGCAGCGCCCCCCGCTCGACGAGCTCGAAGCTCGCAAGGCCATCGCGCAGTTCTCCCACCGACTCGGTCGTCCAACCGCGTAGCAACAGGTCTCTGGCTCCATCGGCGACCAGATGTACTGCCTCCGAGACACTGTCGACAAAGACCGAGACGCGGCAATCAACACCGGGAAGTGCCACCAAATCCGATGCGATGCTCACGCGGCTTCGCCGTGCCCTCAAGAACGCCGCCCCGCTTCTGGCTACTGCATCGAGGACACGGGCGCGCCCGCCGTTGTCGACGACGGTGAGCCGCCAGCCAGGGGCACCGGCCCTGGCGAGCCGGATCGCTTCGTCGGGATCCACTACCCATGCGACCGGCTCAGCCGCCGAAGCACCAACCGAGATCGGGAGGAGACCGCCTTGTAGCGCAGCGGCCCGCTGAGCGTCGCCGAGCACTTCCACCTCGACGGCCGTCGTCCCCTCACGGCGCCGCGTCGCGGCCCAGAGCTCGTTGATATCGCCCGCAGGCCGCAGCCGCAGGAACGTTATCGAATCTCTCATAGTGCTGAGCCTCCCTGCAACTCGGGGACAAGAGCGTAGCCATCCTCGTCAGCAGCAACGCACACCCTGGCAAGCAACCGCGCATCGATCCAGGTCTCATTGATAAATTCCGGGTAAACAGGCAGTCGTGGCTTGAGCGTGAACCCTCGCTCCTGTGTAACACTGGCGAGCTTCTCCAAATGCGGCCATGGAGCCTCAGGGTTCACCCAATCGATTGTCAGTGGTGAGACCCCGCCCCAGTCGTTGATTCCTGCGTCCAGGTAGACCCCGAAGTCGTCCGTCAGATTCGGAGGGACCTGGAGATTCATCTCGGCTCCGAGAATCCATCTCGCAACGGCAACGACTCGCGCAAAGTACGGCACGGTCGGCTCCGCGCTACGCCGCATGCGCGTGTCGGCCTTGGCCCGGAAGTTCTGCACAATCACCTCCTGGATGCCACTGTGTTTGCGATGGATGTCGGCCAGAGCGAATAGCGAATCGACGAGCTCATTGACCGTCTCCCCGATACCGACCAATACCCCGGTCGTGAACGGGATGTGCTGCTCTCCGGCTGCGGTGATGGTGGCCATGCGCAGCTCGGGATCTTTGTCCGGGCAATTGTGATGTGGCATCCCGGGCTCGAGCAGTCGTGGCGAGACATTCTCGAGCATCAGGCCCATCGACGGATTTGTCGGCCGCAATGAGGCAAGCGCCGCCTCATCCATGAGGCCAGGATTGGCGTGGGGAAATAGCGACGTCTGCTCAACAATCGACTCGCTCAACATCCTCACATAGTCGAGGGTCGACGCAGCTCCGTGAGCGTCGAGGAATTGCCGCGCCTGTGGCCATCGGGCCTCGGGGTTGTCCCCCAGGGTCAGCAGAGCCTCTGTGCACCCGTGCTCCTCGCCGGCCCGGGCGATGGCCATTGCATCCTCCGGGGTCAGGAACTCACCACCGGCCCCCGGTGGCTTGACGAACGTGCAATACGTGCATGTGTCGCGGCACAGCGTCGTGACCGGGATGAACACCTTGCGAGAGAAAGTGACCGTGCGGCCCTTTCCTGCATCGCGCAGGCGCTGCGCCTCAGCAAAGAGATCGGAGGCGTCACGCTTGCCGGTGAGCAAGGCAATCGCAAGATCACGGTCTGGCAATGAGAAAGACATTGCGCAACGCTATCACCCGCTACCGCGTGACCGCGACGAAGTGGGAACCGGGCGCGGTCCCCGTTGAGTAGACCCACAAAGGACCACACGCATACACCGGATCGGGCGACGGGTCCTTGCTCAGTTTGCTAGGTAGATGCACTCACCGGGACACTGCTCTGCAGCATCGATGACGGCCTCGACGAGCTCCCCGGGTACTCGGGCGGAACCATCGATGCCTTCCGGTGCCAGCCGTCCATCGAAGACCCGTTCTGTTTCGAAGAACTCGCTCGCTTCCTTCACAGCCCACAATCCGTCGGATCTCGCTACAAATACCTCTGGGACGAGCTGTTCACACGTTCCTGCACCCATACACTCGTTGGGATCGATCCACACCGTGACCATGTCAAACCTTTCGCTCGATTGCTCGATTCTGGCTCCGACAAGGTGAAGAGATCGTTAGCCGACCGACAACCGCAGGCAAAAGATCTGCTATTCAGCGGCGATGAGCCGCCCGTGGTCGGCCCCTGGTATCTAATCGAGTGTGAAGCGACCGAGACTTTCCTGGAGGCGTGTGGCTGCGTTCGAGAGCACCTCAGCGGTGGCCCCGATCTCCTGAGATGTCGCAGCAGATTCCTCGGCGGCCGCTGCGACGGTCTCTGACGAGGTGGATGTCTCGTCGGCAAGACCCACGAGGGACCCGGTACGGCCACCGATAGTGTCGGCGGCTGCCCTGATGCCCTGGGCTGAGTCGTCGACCGCAACAGAACGTTGCGAGATTTCCCTCACAGACTCGGCGATGGAAGCGAAAGCGGCGCCTGCAGAAGCGACAACACCAGCACCGGCGACAACACCCTCACGTCCCTCCCCCATTTCCTCGACGAGCCCGTGCAACAGCGCTTGAATCTGCGAGACGATATCGGCGATCTGGTCGGTGGACGCCGCTGATTCCTCAGCCAGGGACTTGACCTCACTCGCAACAACCGAAAAGCCACGGCCATGCTCGCCGGCGCGGGCAGCTTCGATCGCTGCGTTCAACGCCAGCAGGTTTGTCTGCTCTGCAATCGAGCGGATGACATCAACGATCTGCTCCACCTTCTGGGAGTGCTCGCCCATGGCGGTAACCCGATCGGAGATCCGCGAGATCGAAGCGGTGATGGTGTCCATGCTTTGGACCGCCTCGGCGACGCGTGCCTCTCCTTCGGCTGTTCGTTCCTCGGCTTGGCGAGATGCTGCGGCGACGGCTGCGATGGCGGGCATCGCCTCCTCGAGCTCGTGTGTGATCGTCACAACGGCGTCTGCTACCTCACGGCTGGTTGCGGCATTGGCGGATGCTGCCGTGGCTACATCTGTAATCGATGTGGCAACCTCCGCAGCTGCTCGGGCGCCCTCATCAGATGCTCCGGCGAGCCCGTCGGAGCCTGCGTCGACTTCGGAGGCGATCTGGATGGCTTCCCGTACGACCGACCGGAGAGCCTTGGTCATTCGATCGATAGCCTCACCGGTTTCGCCGATCCGGTCCAACATGTCATTGAACGATTGCTTTGTCTCGCCAATCTCGTCCTTTGAGGTGACCTCGAGACGATGGGCGTTGATCGTTGCCGACCTGGTCAGGTCTCCAGCAGCGATGGCGTCGGCGACGTCGCGCAGCTCAACGAGGTCGGTGGTTGCAAGCTGCTCGGCCGAACCGGCCATCTCCCCGAGCGACCGGGTGACGCGGCGACTCATCCACCATGTGAGCGGGCCAATGATGAGGAGTGCTACAAACGCCAGGAGGAACATGCCGTTCCTGCTTGCGCTTACTTCCTCGCCTACCACGCCGGCGATGTCACTCTCGTATATCCCCGTCCCGACGATCCAGCCCCACGGCTCGAAACCGGCTACATACGAGATCTTCGGTTCCGGTTCATCCTGCCCGGCCTTGGGCCAGAGGTAGTTGACAAAGCCTGCGCCGTCGGACTCGACGACCTTGACAAACTCGTTGAAGACCTGAACTCCGTTCGCATCGACGATCTCGGAGCCGGCCGTCCCATCCAGTTCAGGCTTGGCGGCGTGCATGATGATGGTCGTGTCATAGCCGTTGATCCAGAAGTACTGCCCGCCGCCGTACCGCATGGCGCTGATTGCCGACAGAGCCTGTGCCTGTGCTTCTTCCAGGGTCCGATCGCCACTTTCCTGGGCTGCATAGGCCGCTTCGATCACGCTCATCGCGGTCTCGACGTGTTCCTGCGTCTTGGCCTCGAGGTTGGTGTGAACGAGGGAATTCTGCCTGCTCACGGCAAAGAAAGTACTGGCAGCGATGGCAACCACGGCAACTATCGGCACCACCCACAGCTTGACCGCGATAGATCTCCAATTGAACGAAAGTTTCATCGAGTTGCTCACCTCATGTCTCAACACCGGGCAGTAACTACAGTCGACCGGACCGACCTGGAGATAATCAGAAATGTCGACGACCTCTCTATTTTTCTCCCCGGCGCTGCTGGTGATACGCCACGAGCAATGCGCCGCATGTCGGTAAGCTCGCATCGATGTTCTGCCGAATCTCTCTTGTCGCCCTCGCCCTGGTAGCCGCCGGCTGCAGTTACCTCGAGGCCGGCCCATCGACGACAACAACCAGCACCGAGCCGAGCGACACGGTCCCGGCAATCGCGGCCGCCACGACGACGACCGTGCCCGGGGATTCCCCCTGCCTGTCCGGCGACCGACCGTTCTTCGACAACGGGGTCATCTCAGCCTTCGGCGGATCCAGAGGAGACGCTACCCAGATCTCCGGTGTTCAATGGGCCAGCCACCCCGGCTGCGAGCAGGTCGTTGCCGCTTTCCTCACCGCAGATGGCGCTCCCGCCGGGGCCCTTGATCCGGTGGGGGTCGAGTATAACGCCGACACTGGAGTCATCCGGGTCAGCCTCGCCCCATCCGTAGTGCGTTCCGCCGTCGCTGATTCGCGATTTGATGGTGAGTTGATCACCCGCGCCTATGTCGTTGCCACCGGGGAAGGCCTCACCATCGACCTTCATCTGGCCGCGGGCAGGTCATACGGGGTACGTGCCTACGAAGTGGATTCACCCAGCCGCATCGTGATCGACGTTAGAGAGGACGCCGGGGCACATCCGGTGATCGGGGCGACCTTCGGCGCGGACGTTGTCGTCGTCGCGCCATCGACCGGTCCCGTCGATGCGCCGCTTCGGGTGACCGGATATGTCAGAGGCTCATATGACGATGTCACAGCCGATCTCGTCTCCGATGGACAGGTGCTCGCAACCCAGACGGCCGCCCCGGCCGAGGGTGGCCACACCTGGCGGCAGTACACGATGGTGTTTCGTGATGTTCCGTCGGCACCGCTTCACCTGTTGGTCACCGCCGGCGACGATGCGGAGCATGCCGTGGAAGTCGAAATCGACGGGACGGCCGTTGGAGAGACCAACTCGCCGGACATCTAGCCAGCCAGCAGACCTGTTGGCTCCGATTGGGAGGATGGCTCGAGAACCACGGCAAAGCCTCGTAACACCCATCCATCCCGGAGCGAACGTCAGAACAGCCCGGCGGGTGGGTCGACGACAATGCGACCTCCCTCGAGGTCAACCGAGACGACGATCGCGGAGACAAAGGGAACCTCACGATCACCGTCCGGTGTGTCGATGACGAGTCGATCCTGGGCAGATCCGGCAACCATGTCGCGCACCTCACCCAGCGACTCCCCCTCGGTGGTGACGGCATTCAGGCCTATCAGCTGCTCGGGCCAGTACTCATCATCTTCGAGGTGTCGTCTCTCTTCGGCATCGATGTACAGCGACGTGCCCTGCAGATCCTCAGCCTGGTTGCGGTCGATAATCGACTCGACCGTCACCAACAGACCGTCCTTGTGAGGACGCGCCGAGACGACTACTACCTCGGAGAGCCGACCGTGATCCGCATAGAGGGCTCGACCGGGGACGAACTGATCGGTCTCGTCCCCCAGGACACGCACGATCACGGCACCTCTTATGCCATGAGCGCGGCGAATGTACCCGATCTTGACCGATCCCGGCGGCGGGTCAACGCGGTCATTGTTGGGGTGGGGTGTGTTCACGCCACGATTGTCAGTCGAGGAACTCGACCTGTACGTCCAGGCCCTCTTCCTCACCGGCAGCCCGAGCCACCGCACGGATTGCCCTGGCGACGCGGCCGCGACGGCCAATCACTCGACCCATGTCCTTCTTAGCGGTGCGAACCTCGGCGACAACCGACTCCTCGCCGTCACTGACGACCTCGAGCTCGACGCTCGAGGCGTCATCGACGATTTGCTCGGTGACGTAGCGGACGACCCGTTCCACGATCTGACCCTGTTCCATTATTCGACCGCCTCTGTCTCATCCTCGGCAACGGCAGCCTCATCGGGCGCTGCCTCATCGGGCGCCGCCTCTTCCAGGGCCGCCGCCTCCGCCGGGGTCTCCTCTGCAGCTTCCGCGACGGGCTCAGGCTCGGCCTTCACCTCGGGCTCGGGCGAGGCCTTCACCTCGGGCTCGGGCTCAGCGGCCGGCTTGCTCTCGCCGACGGTGTGAATATCGCCACGGCCGACTGCAAAACGGGTCCAGGCCCCGGAGATTTCGAGCAGCTTCTTGGCCCGCTCAGTGGGCTGGGCGCCCTTCTGCAACCAATCGAGTGCACGCTCGTTGTTGATCTCGACGAGTGACGGCTCCGCGCGCGGATCGTAAAAACCGATCTGCTCGATGTAGGCCCCATCACGCGGTTTGCGTGAGTCCACCACAACGACGCGATAAGACGGTTGCTTCTTCTTGCCCATCCGCGTCAGGCGGATCTTGACCGACATCTAATTCACCTCTTCTTGCTACTTCTTACGACCGAGTCCCGGCAGGCTGAGCCCCGGTATCGGACTCTTCCCACCGGCAATCATCTTCATCATCTTCTGTGCTTCCGAGAACTGCTTGAGGACTGCATTGACATCCTGCGGCCGTGTTCCCGATCCGGTCGCGATACGCCGCTTCCGACTCCCATTGATGGTTTTCGGGTTGTGGCGCTCCGTCGGGGTCATCGATCTGATGATGGCCTCGACACGGCTGAGATCCTTTTCATTGACCTCAACGTCACGAAGCGCCTGTCCGGCGCCCGGCAGCATACTAATCAGGTTTTGCAGCGGGCCCATCTTTCTGAGTTGCTGGAACTGCTCGAGAAAGTCCTCGAGGTCGAAGCTCGCGGTGCGCAACTTCTCGACTGCCTTGGTGGCCTGCTCCTCGTCGAATGCAGTCTCGGCCTTCTCGATGAGGGTAAGCACATCGCCCATTCCGAGGATACGTGATGCCATCCGCTCCGGGTAGAACACGTCGAGATCGTCGAGGCTCTCGCCGAGACCGACGAACTTGATCGGACACCCGGTGACCTCACGCGCCGAGATCGCTGCGCCGCCGCGGGCGTCACCGTCGAGCTTGGTCATAACGAGCCCGGTGAGCTCGGTGTAGTCGAGGAAGCCTTTGGCGACATTGACCGCTTCCTGACCCGTCATGGCGTCGACCACGAGCAGGATCTCGTCGGGATCCGCCGCCTTGCGCACAGCAGCCAATTCCTTCATCAGCTCATCGTCTACCTGCAGACGACCCGCGGTGTCGATGATCACGACGTTGAGGCCCTCCTGCCGGGCATGTTTGAGTGCTGCCCTGGCAAGCTTCGGGGCCTTGGTCTTGCGATCGACGTAGACCGGAACCCCGACCCGTTTGCCAAGGGTTTCCAACTGGTCGATAGCGGCCGGCCGCTGCAGATCGGCGGCAACCAGCAACGGCCGTTTCCCCTTTGCCTTGAGCAGCCTTGCCAGCTTCGCTGCCGACGTCGTCTTACCGGAGCCCTGCAGACCGGCCATCAGAATGACCAACGGTGGCGCCGAAGGCCGTTTCAATGGAGTCTCTTCACCGAGGGTGTTGATCAGCTCCTCGTGGACGATCTTGATGACCTGCTGGCCCGGCGTCAGGCTCTTGGCCACATCGGAACCCAGAGCTCGCTCCTTGACCCGCGCCAGGAACGACTTGACCACACCGACATTGACGTCTGCCTCAAGCAACGCCAGGCGAACCTCGCGTAGCGCAGCGTCAACGTCTGCCTCCGACAGACGGCCCTTTCCTCGCAAGCGAGAGAAGACGTCGCCAAACCTTTCACTGATCGTGTCAAACATACCGGGCGGAGGATAGACCTTGCCCTCGTCTTTGTGGGAGGCCGGTTGTCAGCGGGTGCCGCAAGACGGTTGTCCGGGCGCGCACCCGCCGTGATGGATCACCGCCCTCCTATGGTGATTGCCCGCTGGTGGTGTATGTGTGGCCGAGGAGACTGGTGAATTCGTAATCGCCGCTGGCGATGGCTCGATAGCTCCAGCTGGTGTTGTCTTTGAGCACGTGGTGGTGTCTGCACAGCGGGGCGAGGTTGCCGGTATGGGTGGGCCCGCCCTGGGACCGCTGGATGTTGTGGTCGATATCGGATTCGGTCGCCGGCATACGACAACCGGGATGAATACAGGTTCTGTCACGGGTCTCCACGAGGCGCTGTTGTGCCGCGTTTGGCCGCCTCCGGGTGGTTCCGATGGCGAGCGGCTGGGCAGTGTCCGGATCCTCGACAACCCATCGCCACTCGCCATCGACCTGGTCTGCTGCAACCTGGCGGGCGATGTCTGCGATGACTGGGCCGTATCCGTCCAGCTCACCGGGGCGATTGGTGAGTCCGGCTAGCTCACTCGGGGTGGTGTGGATCACCACGGTGCCGCGACCCGACCTGGTGGCAACACCGGTGCCTTCGAGAAGATCGAGTACGACGTCTGCACGCAACTGATCCATGGTTCTGATCTCGCCCGGCCTGCGGAGTGATTTTGCCAGGCCGTTGACTCGTTTCATCCCTGCGGCGAGCCGGTGTGGAGGTAGATCGCGGGCGAATAGATGGACCGTGCCCGATTCGTCGACCTGCGTGGCGACCATGCGCTGCTCGACCGCGCTCTCGTAACGCTCGGCGGCGTCTTCGGGATTGGCCTCGACACAAGCCTTGCGGAGGCGGGCCTGAAGTTGTGCCGTCGTGTATCGGTGGGCTCGATCGAGGATGGAGTCGACGACCTCCCGGGCTACCTCTTTGGATAGATGGGTAGTCCCGAATACCAATACCTTCGCACGACGAAGATCAATCTCACCCGAGGTAAGCGCCGCCCAAACCTGCGGAAGGCGCTCTCTCAAGTCAATGGCGAAACCCAGCTCGTTGTCCGCGGTGCGACGGGTCCATTTGAGGGCAGCTGCGACCTCGGCGGAGGCAGCGTCTTCTTTGAACGGGGTCGGCATGTCCTCGGTGTCGACCGCATCGACGATGGCCGTCATGTCTTGGTAGAGCGCTGCCGAGTAGAACGAGCGCATCCGCTCGTGGGCACGCAGCACCCGGACACGGTCGTATCCGATGCATTCGTTGACGTTGATGGCAGACAACACACAGGCCAACTCGTGACCCGGTTCCATGGTGTCCAGCGATTCTGGTACCCACTCAGCGTTGTCTTGCGAGATCATACAATCAACGTATCAGGCACCTGTGACAAGAAACCCTACGGGAAGGTCAACGGCGCTGAGGGTGTGCGGACATGACCACGAGTGGATGTGCGTGTAGTCGACACTCTGGAGGAGAGCACCATTGCAGCAGGCTTGTTGTCCTCAGCTTGGCGAGCGACGGTGCGATCGCCTACCCCCATGGAACGTCATGCCATGTGCTACGGAGGGAATCGACCAGCAGCTGAGGGTCTGAAACGAACCGGTCCGGAATCCGAACCTCGCCTCCGCGCTAGCGGACAACAGCCACGTGGGAAAACATGTCGGAAAGATGGCGGCAGAGGCGCTGATTCGATGCACTTATTCTTCCCTGCGGTGAGATAGGGCGAGTTGAGTCCGCGAGAAAGGCACCATTACTCTACGTGTTCACAATATGAATCGATACGCAGAGGTTGCCGACTTTGATCCTCTGTCTGAGACCCTGACCGCGCACAAACGGGCTGAGGCACCCACCCCGAGCAGCCTCTGCACGGCCACTACGCATGCCCGGCTGAACAGCTTGCTGTGCTGTACGTGCGATCGTGTGAGTAGGCTCGAATCGGGCGATGGAGCGCGCATTGAGTGAGAGGGTTGAACTGAGTCCAGTTGACGGGGTTGAAGTGACCGTCGTCATGGACAATGCCATCGACATTCTTGCCGCTCCGACTGAGACTGCGTTTCGCCCGGCTTGGCAGTGGGATTGGAGCGATGTCGACCAGTTGCGTGCTGAGCACGGATACTCGCTATCGGTGACGGTCCATCGCAACGGCAGCACGGACCGGGTTCTATACGATGCTGGCCTCACTCGAGACTCCACTATCCACAATATGGACGTTCTTGGCCTTGACCCGAGGGAATATCGCGCAGTGGTGCTGTCACACGGGCATGCTGATCATCACGGTGGGCTCGAGGGACTCTTCGGCCGGGTTCGTGGTTCGATGCCGCTCGTCGTTCATCCCCACGCTTGGCGGGAACGGAAGGTCGTATTCCCCACCGGTACTGAGATTCGCTTGCCCCCTCCTAGTTTCAGTGATCTCGACCGGGAGGGATGGCAGGTGGTCGAGGAAGTTGGACCGTCGATTCTCCTTGGCGGCTCAATACTGGTCACGGGACAGATTGATCGAGTCACAGATTTCGAGAAGGGCTTTCCTCTTCAGCATGTCGAGACTGAACAGGGGTGGGAGCCCGACACTTGGACCTGGGACGATCAGGCGATTGCAATCAACGTTCGGAACAAGGGTCTTGTGGTTCTCTCTAGTTGCAGCCATTCGGGGGTCATCAATGTTCTGCATCACGTGCGCAGGGTGACAGGAATAGACCATATCCACGGTTTCATAGGTGGTCTTCACCTCACCGGGGGCCTCTTCGAGCCGATCATCCCTGACACCATCCAAGAATTAGTCAATCTGTCGCCAGAACTGATCGTTCCCGGCCACTGCACGGGATGGAGGGCAACTCACGCCGTGGGTCGCGCTCTTCCCGATGCCTACACAGCGAGCAATGTTGGGACCACGTTCGCGTTCTACGCCGATCAAGAGACTCCGCATCCCTGAGCTCGGCTACATAGTCACCTCGACATAAAGGGGTATGTCGGAAGTTGCGGCAAGTATCTGAGGCATCCCTATCTCAGGATTCGACATCGAGGGCCTTGGTGACTATCTGGAGACATATGTCGGGACGTTGCGCGACCTCAACAGTCCGGCCGATAGTCCCTCTCGCCGGCGCGGATCGGCACGGTGAACCAGTTGGGGGCAGGCGGCAGTGGGCACGAGAACTCTTCGTCGTAGGCGCAGTACGGGTTGATCGCGCGGTTGAAATCGACGCCGGCCCGATCGGGTACCATCAGCTCGACCGGGGCATACCGGCCTCCCCCGTATGAATCGGTCCCGCAGGTGGCGTCCCGGAAGGGAATGAATGTCTCACCATCGATCCCGAGCACAACCAGGGTTCTCGTCTCGTCGTTGACGGTCAGTGTCACCCGGCCCGCCATGTCGTAGCCGCTGACACTCCCGGTCGACGAGGTTATGTCGTACTTGCCCTCCGCCGGAGTGAATGGTCCGGACACGGCCAGCGCGGCATCGGGTTCGAAGTACCGAAGGTGGCCAAACAACTCCATGTGCTCTTCGGGGATCGGCGAGGCGTAAGAGGTGCGGAATTCCTCGTCACGTGCTGCCCGCCACGCCAGCAGCGCCTCAATGTCATATCCATCGTCCACAGCCACGAGTATGGCAGCGGTTGTCGGACAACTCGCACGCTGCAATCTCGCTCCTCAGCCCACCATCGCCCGAGTTGCAGACCAACTCGAAGCTGGGCGAAGCTCAGCCAACTACCCTGCGGAGAACCGATCCTGCGCTGGAGGAATGCTGACATGAATCTGACCGTTGTCGACCACCCACTCGCCCGGCACTACCTCTCGACACTCAGAGATGCATCCACTGGCAACGACGCATTCCGTGCGGCGGCTCGTCGTCTCACCAACGTTCTCGTGATGGAGGCGACCAAGGAAGTGCCCACGATCGAGGCCTCGGTCACCACCCCGATGGGCGAGACAACAGGCCACACTCTGGCCGATGTCGTCGCCGTTGCGGTGCTGCGGGCGGGGCTGGGAATGCTCGATGCCGTCGTCGATCTGATGCCAAACGTCAAGGTCGGTTTCGCCGGGCTGCAGCGTGACGAGGAAACCGCGGAGCCCGTCGAGTATTACGTGAATCTCCCGCGGGTGGACAAGGCGTCGGTCCTGATCCTCGAGCCCATGCTGGCCACCGGCGGCTCACTGTCGTGGGCGGTGGACAAGGCCAAAGAGAAGGGGGCGACCGACATAACGGCGTTGTGCGTCGTTGTTGCTCCCGAGGGCGTCGAGCGTATGTATCAGGATCACCCCGACGTGAGAATCGTCACCGCCACTCTCGACCAGGGATTGAACGATACGTTCTACATCGTCCCCGGCCTCGGTGATATGGGTGATCGTCTCTTCGGCACATTCGAGCGCCCTCCTCTGCAATGAGCCCGAGCGAACATTCCGAGACCCTGCGAGCGGCATACGATTTTGATGCTGCGCGCCGCAACAACAACGTGTTCGACGGATGGCGGGCGCAGATAGTCGATGGCTTCCTCGCCAGGCTGGAACCAGGGTCTACCGTGCTCGAGCTTGGCGCCGGAGCGGGGCAGGGAGCCGTGTACGTAGCCGAGAGAGGTTTCCAGGTCACCGCAATGGATCTCTCCCCCGCCAACGTCGAACTGGCCAGGGAACGCGGCGTCGAAGCACATGCTGCGGATTTCACTGATCCCGCTTTCTTCATCGGCGAGTTCGACGGTGTCTTCGCCATGAATTCGCTGCTGCATGTGCCAAAGCGTCTGTTTCGTGACGTGCTGGCGATCATCCGGCGCTCCTTGCGGGTCGGTGGCATAGCGTCCATAACGGTCTACGGCGGCGTCAACCACGAGGGAACGCTCGAGGATGAGTGGACCGATCCGCCACGATTCTTCGCCTTCTACTCAGATGACGATTTTGCACTGCTTACCACACACGGGTTCCGCAGGCTTGGCTGCGAGTTCCGTCACGCGGACGATGAGGAAGGCCTGCACCCGCAGGTACTGACTCTCGAAAAGCTCTGAACAGGCGTCGAGACGTCTCTCCAGCCCATCGAGGAGAACATCCCACTGTACGATGTAAGGCTTGACAGCCTTACATCGTTAAGCTACCTTACATCGTAAGTACGAGAAGAGGAATGATTATGACCGACAACGTCGAGCAGCATCCAGCACACCCCACCGACATGGAGACACCCGGGGTGATGACCGCAGTGACCCACAACCGCTATGGCGATCCTGACGTGTTGACAGTCCGCCAGGTACCGGTGCCGGAACCGTCGCCCGCCCGGGTTCTCATCCGCGCCGCGGCATCCTCGCTGAACGTATACGACGTCCACATGACCACCGGGTACCCCCTGATGGCCCGGATCGCAGCGGGGCTTACCAAGCCCAAGAACTCCGTTCCCGGGTCAGACCTCGCCGGGACCGTTGTCCGGGTGGGAGAGAACGTCACAGATTTCAAGCCGGGTGATGCCATCTTCGGGGCGATCGGGAGCGGGGCGTTTGCCGCATACTCCACCGCCACGTCGCGTGCGATAGCTCTCAAACCCGACGATGTTTCATTTGAAGACGCCGCGGCAACACCGCTGGCGGGAATCACCGCACTCCAGGGCTTGCGCGACGTCGGCCAACTCCGGACAGGCCAGCGGGTAGTCGTCAACGGAGCCAGCGGCGGGGTCGGGACCTTCGCCGTCCAGATAGCCAGGGCCCTCGGTGCCGAAGTAGCGGCCGTGTGCAGCACGGAGAAGGTCGAAATGGTGAAGTCGATCGGCGCCGACGAGGTCATCGACTACCAGCGCTTCGACTACACCGAGCGGCTTCGCGGCTTCGACCTCCTGTTCGACAACGCAGGGAATCGCCCCTGGTCCGAGACGTCGCGGGTGCTCGAACCGGGTGGCACTCAGGTTTCGATCACAGGCCCGAAGCACCGGTTCGTCGGGCCACTGCGCATGCTTCTGTGGCGGAAGACGACGTCCCAGTTTGGAGACAAGCGGTTCACCTGGTTCACCGCCCGGATCAATCGCACCGATCTCGACACTCTTGCGGGGTTCCTGTCCTCGGGACAGGTCCATCCCGTGATCGAGCGCACCCTCGTCCTCGATCAGGTCCCCGAAGGTCTCCGCTACCTCGGCAAAGGCCATGCCGTCGGTAAACTCGTCGTCACTATGTGAGCCACGCGGAGGGACAATGGCGGCGCAGCAGGACGATTTCACCGAAGCCGTGATCAAGGTCCTCGAGGCTCTCGAGGCCGGCGATGTGATGGCATATGGCGAGATCGCAACGGAGGCTGGCTATCCCGGAGCGGCGCGGGCGGTGGGGAATCTGCTGCGAACAGTCCCCGGATTGCCCTGGTGGCGTGTGGTCAATACCGCCGGACGGCTCGCCCCTGGGAGCGAACACGAGCAGGCAGAACGTCTTCGTTCAGAAGGTGTCAATGTGGTCAATGGCCGGGTGAAGCGCTAGCTCGACGGAACATTCAAGGTTTGTGATAGGCAGCCGGGCCTTCATTCCGCGATAATCGCGAAATGAAACATCACTCAATCATTGATCTCATCGAGCGCAAACGCGACGGAGAATCACTCGCAGACGATGAGCTCCAGTGGGTGATCGCCGAGTACACAGCCGACCGGATACCGGACTATCAGATGTCGGCGCTGCTGATGGCCATCTTCATCCGCGGCTTCTCGTCTCAAGAGCTGGCCCCATGGACGGATGCAATGCTCCGATCCGGCGAGGTGCTGGATCTGAGCCACATCCCTGCGGTCAAAGTCGACAAGCACTCCACCGGCGGCGTCGGAGACAAGATCAGCATCCCCCTCGCCCCAATGGTCGCCGCATGCGGCGTTGCGGTGCCCATGATGTCGGGACGTGGCTTGGGCCACACGGGCGGCACGCTCGACAAGCTCGAATCCATTCCCGGCTTCCGCACCCGCCTCGACAAGGCCGAATTCGTAGATCTCGTCGAACGCTACGGACTCGTACTTGCCGGGCAATCAGAGTCGATGGCTCCCGCGGATCGTCGCATCTACTCGCTGCGTGACAGCACAGGCACCGTCCCCTCGCTGCCGCTAATCGCCTCATCGATCATGTCCAAGAAGCTCGCTGAGGGGATCGACGGACTGGTTCTCGATGTCAAGACCGGGCTCGGTGCCTTCATGAAGGATGAGCAGTCGGCACGCGCCCTCGCCGAGACGATGGTCTCGATTGGAGCTTCCCATGGCACCAAGGTTGTCGCAACGCTGACCGCGATGGACCAACCCCTCGGCCGTGAGATCGGCAACGCCAACGAGATCCAGGAGTCCCTCGATGTCCTTTCGGGAGGCGGCCCCGAGGACGTCAAAGCCCTCACGTACAGCCTCGGCGCCGACATGCTCGTCCTCGGTGGAGTCGCCGGGGACAGGGAAGCCGCGACCACCCAGCTCCAGAAAGCGGTGACATCTGGTGCCGCCATGGAGAAGTTCCAGCAGATCATCGCAGCCCAGGACGGCGATCCTGCCGTCACCGAGGACAGATCACTGCTGCCAACCGCCCCCGATCGTTATGAGCTCACCGCAGGCGAGCCCGGTTTCATCACCAGCTGCAATGCCCGCGATATCGGCATCGCGGGCGTGCGGCTGGGCGCAGGCAGAGAGCGCAAGGAAGATGACGTCGACCACGGGGTCGGGATCACGCTCGCCGCCAAGGTGGGAGACCAGGTCGACCGTGGTGATCTGCTCGCCGTCATTCAGTACCGCGACCAGGAGCGGTTAGATAGCATGCTCCCGCTCCTCAAACGGGCATTTGCCATTGGAGACCGGCCCCATCAACCAGAACTGATTATCAGTCACATCAGCTAAGCGCGCTCATTCCCCGATCTGCAGCTGCCGGTAGTCTCGGGGGGTGTGAGAAGTCAGAGCAGAAAGGCTGAAGTGGGCTACGAAGAACTCGAAGAAGCCGCGGGCGTAATAGCCGAGAGATCGGGAAGATCGACTCACGACGCCGCACTCATTCTGGGATCGGGGCTCGGCGACTATGCGACATCGCGACCGGACGCCATCGCAATACCGTACGCAGACATACCCCACTTCCCGACGCCCCGCGTAGAAGGGCACTCGGGAAATCTGTATTCGGTTGAGGTCGGAGACAAGGCGGCGCTGTTGTTCTCAGGCCGGGTCCACCTCTACGAGGGCTGGGACATGTTCGACGTGGTGTTCGGCGCCCGCACCGCTGCACTCACCGGATGTCACACCGTGCTGCTCACCAACGCCGCCGGTGGGGTGAGCCGCGGCCTGTCGGTGGGCGATCTGGTGGTCATCAGCGATCACATCAACTTCACGGGTAGAAACCCGTTGATCGGCACCAACGACCCGCATCTGGGGCTCCGATTCCCCGATATCAGCGATGCCTACAGTTCAGAGCTCAGACGGATCATGAACGGTGTCTTTGATGAAGTCCAACTCCCGTACAAAGAGGGGGTATATACCTGGTTCACCGGGCCCAGCTTCGAGACGCCGGCCGAGATCGAGATGGTGCGTCGCATCGGTGGAGACCTCGTCGGCATGTCGACCGTACCCGAAGCCATTGCGTTGTCGCACATGGGCAGGAGGGTTGGCGCTGTCTCCCTGGTCACCAATCTCGCTGCCGGCACCACCGACGAGCCAGTCACCCACGAAGAGGTCCAAGAAGCGGCGGACCTCGCCAGGACCAAGTTCACAAAACTGATCGACCATATGCTCCCCCACCTGGTCGAAGCAACCCGGTGATTCCGACTCCGTGTGGGTAACCAGGAAAGTCAACCTAATTAAGATCGCCTCAGGATCTGTGAGGAGACATCAGCTATGAAGATCGCCGTCTGCGTCAAGCAGATACCGGACCCAGCAACACCATATTCGCTGGATCCCCAAACGAATTTCGTCGTCCGACCCGACGACCAGGTACTGGACGACACCGACCGCTACGGAGTCGAGGTGGGTCTCCAGCTCGTCGAAGCGGCCGGTGAGGAGGCGTCGCTCACATTGGTGTCGATGACACCGTCGGGCACCCTTGCAGGTATTCGCCAGGCACTCGCCATGGGCGTCGACCGCGCCATCGTGATCGACGATGACGCCCTGCGAGGTGCCGACGCGTTGACCACCGCCCGGGTGCTGGCTGCAGCTCTGCAGAGCGACGATGACGACTTTGACATCGTCATCGCAGGCACGGAGTCGACAGATGGCTACGCAGGCGTCATGCCACAGCAGCTCGCCGAGCTGCTCGGCCTCCCGTCGCTCAGCTTTGCTCGCAAGGTGGAACGCGACGGCAGCACAATCCGGATCGAGCGACAGACCGAAGCCGGCTACGACGTTGTCGAAGCATCGTTGCCTGTGCTGTTGACCGTGACAGCAGGTGTCGTCGAGCCACGCTATCCGAACTTCAAAGGGATCATGCAGGCCAAGAAGAAGCCCGTCGATGTCAAGACATGCGCCGATCTGGGAATCGAGCTTTCTGTGGATCAGGCGATCCAGACCGTCGAGCCGATCCCGGCCAGGGAGGCCGGCGTGATCATCGAGGACGAGGGTGAAGCGTATCTGAGGATCGTTGAGAAGCTCGAAGAATTGAAGGTGGTGTGATGACGACCTGGGTTTTCTGTGAGGAGCATTCCGGCAATGCCAGCGCCGCTTCACTCGAGCTGGCGACGAAGGCCCGCAGCTGGGGTGGCGAGGTCAAAGCCTTCTACGTGGGACCGGGCTCGGATACGGCATATCAAGCCCTCGGCGCACACGGCGTGTCGCAGATCCACCGACTCGATGCCGGCGACCGCTTGCCGTCAGCATCAGCAGCGGCGGCCCTCGCCGAACTGGTCGGTGCCGACGATCTCGTGCTGTTCGGCATGGACAAGACCGATCGCGATGTTGCCGGCAGGCTGAGCGCCCGCCTCGGCTGCACCGTGCTGTCGAACGCTGTTGACGTCGACCCGAGCGGTGATCAGGTCACCGTCACCAATGAGATTCTGGGAGGGACGATGAGGGTCGTCACTGCCGCGACGTCCCGCCCGGTGCTCGTCGTCGCTCGGCCCAAGGCGTTCCCGGCTGAGCCAGGCAATGCCGCATCTCCTGACGTGATCGCTGTCGAAGCCCCGGATGTCGGCCATGCGGGCGCAGCCGTCGTCCTGGAGCAGCACGTTGAGGAGAGCGAGGGCCCTGACCTCGGAGCCGCCGCCATCGTGGTCAGCGGTGGCCGTGGCATGGGAGGAGCGGACGAGAAGTGGGAGCCGGTGGTCAAGCTGGCCTCGCTGCTCGGTGGTGCAGTCGGCGCCACCCGTGCGGTCGTCGACGCGGGATGGGTTCCCTATGCGCTTCAGGTTGGTCAGACCGGCAAGACGGTCAAGCCGTCGGTATACATTGCATGCGGGATCAGCGGCGCGATGCAGCACGTGGTCGGCATGAAGGACTCCGGGACGATCATCGCAATCAACAAGGACCCGGAGGCACCGATCTTCTCAGTTGCCGACCTCGGCGTCGTCGGCGATGTCCATAAGGTGCTGCCGGCGTTGATCGAGGCTCTCGAAGGTCGCTAGATAGTCGAAGCCAACCGCATCTCGAAAGATCGCCTGGTGACACCGGTCACCGGCTTGAACCCGTGCGCCCGGTAGAACGCTCCTGCAGCCGGCGCCGTCGTGAAGGCGGTCAGCGTTGCGAAGTTCTCGCGGGCCGTCGCAGTCACCTCACCTACGAGCGCGGTCGCTACGCCCCGCCGTCGCCACTCCGGTGCGACGTACAGCCTGCGTATTCTGCCGGCGCGCTCGTCGGGGGGTGCGAATGGATCACGGTTGAGGCCGCAGACGCCGACAAGAACAGCGTCGACATGTACGACCCACAACGCTTCGCCGGTTTTGTTGAAACGATTACGGCCGCTGCAAAACTCCTCGACCAGGCGAAGCACCATGCCGTGGCCCTCGTCGAGAGCTACAGCGGCCAGCGTATCAACGCCGTCCGGAAGATCGATGACCCTGCTCAGGGTGAACATGACGACAAGGGTACGAGACGCGTCGCGGTGATGGAGCAGCGATGCCGCCCCGTGAGCAATTCCAGCCTCAGTGAGGCAGTTGGTGGCCGCCCACACGTGCCAGCATCGCAGCACGGCGGCGCATCGGTTTGCGCGGCGCCGGTACCGGGTCCGGGACGAGTGTGGATATCAGCCAGCCAACAAATCCCGCAGCAACGCCGGCGACGATCACCTGCATGTTGTCGCCGCGTATTCCTGCGCCGATGACCGCAACGCTTATGGCAACCAGTCCGTAGCCGACCAGAAGCATGAGGTTTCGTGTCCAGGGGCTGAGCCAGCCCTCAACGAAGTCGCGTCGATTTCCCATGAGAGGGCTATCGGTGCCGCGCTCGACTTACTTAGCCCTTTTTCCCGCCAAGAGAATCGGGGCCAAACGAATGTGGAAGGATCTCTGAGAAGTCGTGGGTACGGAGCGATCCCGAACCGTCCTGAACGACCACGGTGTCGACCTGGAACTCCCGCATCAACTGACGACAATTGCCACACGGATAGCACTCGCCCGCGTCGAGACAAGCGACGACAACAACATCGATCTTCCGGACTCCGGCCGCCGCAGCGGTGCTAATCGCATTCCCTTCAGCGCAGATAGCAGCACCGTATGCGGCGTTCTCGACGTTGCAGCCGGTGAAGACACGGCCATCGTCGGCGACAACAGCCGCACCAACGCGGAATCCAGAATACGGCGAGTAGGAGCTGCTTGCGGCCTCGGCGGCCCGCTGGTATAGCTCCGTGGTGATAGCGGTCATGCTCCCAGGAGGGCGTCGACAAAAGCCTCCGGCTCAAACGGTATCAGGTCGTCGACTCCTTCACCGACTCCGATGTACTTGACCGGGATCCCGAGCTCTTGCTCGACCGCAATGGCGACACCGCCACGGGCAGTGCCGTCGAGCTTGGTGAGCACTATTCCGGTGACACCCACGACGTCGGTGAATGCTTTCGCCTGGCCTATGGAGTTCTGGCCGGTCGTGCCGTCGAGAACGAGAAGAACCTCATCTATCGCTCCCGCCTCCCGGCGGAGCACACGCGCCACCTTACCGAGCTCGTCCATGAGATTCGATTTTGAATGCAGCCTGCCTGCTGTATCCACCAGGACTATCCCGGCGCCACGGGCCTTGGCGGCATGGAAAGAGTCGTATGCGACCGAGGCCGGGTCCGCGCCGCTTTCGCCCTTGACGATGTCTACGCCGATACGGTCGGCCCATGCCTTGAGCTGGTCGGCGGCCGCAGCCCGAAACGTGTCGGCTGCACCGAGGAGAACACGTCGGTCGGAGGTGTTGAGCTGCTGTGCGAGCTTGGCAATGGTCGTTGTCTTACCGCTCCCGTTGACACCTACCACAAGCATCACGGACGGATCACCCGAGATCTCGAGATGACGGTCGGCGCTGGCGAGCTGAGCTACGAGCTCGGCGGCAAGAAGACCACGCACCGCGGCAGGGTCTTCCGGGCCAAGCTTGCGAACTGCTTTGACCGCCCTCTCCGCGGCGGCGACACCCACGTCGGCAGCGACGAGCGAGTCCTCGATATCGGTCCAGAAGTCGGCGTCGAACCCGGACTGGCTGAACACACCGGAGAGACGATCGGCCAGCGCACTCCTGGTCTTACCGAGACGATCACGTAGCCCCCGCGGGGATATGGGCACCGGGGGTTCCCGTCGCGGCTCGACCGCCGGGGGTACCTCTCCCCCGCCCCGACTGCGAACGACGACAAAAGCGACCAGCGCAACCAGAACGAGCGCGACAACTATGTAGTACCACTCCATTGAAAGGCCCTCCAGGGCAGATCAGATTCAGCCCAGCAGGTTAACCGAGTCCGCCCACGCTCACACCCCGAGCCGGTCTTTAGACAGGGCTTTGGCGTCGCAAACCGGAA
>Ga0307423_1000248_pt1 | contig 36161 bp, 30 predicted proteins | sample SalMarWE160310MG_FD_202154 | JGI IMG/M metagenome (GOLD analysis project Ga0307423, IMG submission 202154) | Salt marsh sediment microbial communities from the Plum Island Ecosystem LTER, Massachusetts, United States - WE1603-10 | ecosystem: Environmental > Aquatic > Marine > Intertidal zone >... | reverse complement strand
CCTGGGTCTTCTCCTCGTCCTTGTAGTAGCCCTTCATCACGGTGTTGGACCGGTACAGGATCTCCCCGGAATCGCCCTGGGGAACCTCGTCGCCCTTCTCGTCCACGACCTTGACTTCGACGATCGACTTGCCGACCGAGCGCTCCTGGATGCTGCTCGGGTCCGCGTCGACCCGGAAGGAGGTAACCGGTGTCATCTCGGTCTGGCCGAAGGCGTCGACGATCATGGCGTTGGGAAAGAGCTCGAGGATCTGCTTCTTGAGGGGTACGGGGCAGAGCCCGCCGCCGGTGGTGGCGAAGCGGAGTGAGGAGAGATCGAATCGTTCCGCTCCCGGGTGGGAGACCAGCTTCTTCCAGCACGTTGGCCATGTTGAAGATCTGCTCCTTCTCGACCAGGCCGAGGACCAGGCCGGGATCGAACTGGACTGAGTCGGGCAGGACGATGATGGCGCTGCCCGAGAGCGCAGCCATCATGATGTTGGCGTAGGAGGCGTCGTGGAAGAACGGCATGGACGGATACATGTACTTGCCGGCGCTGCGGTAGCTCGACCTGGCGAGGTCGGGGTCGGAGAGCACCCGGCGGAACTGTCTCTGCAAGAACGCCGCGGTCCCCTGCCATCCCAGAAGCTTCCTGGCCACTGCGGTGCGCAGGATCGGGCCGACCAGCGGGTTCTTGGGCAGGGGCAGGCCGTCCACGATCCGCTGGTGCCGCTCGGGCGGGAGCTCCCTGGTCAGGGTACGCACCAGGAGCTCGGGCAGGAGAGTGGAGAACATGTCCAGGTGAGCCTGGTAGGTGAGCATGACGCCCTTGGGCAGGCCCGTGGTGCCACCGGTGTAGATCATCACCGCCACGTCTTCCCAGTCGGTTTTCACCCGCGGATCCGTGTCCTCGGCCGAGGCGATCATCTCGTCGTAGTCTCGCGCTCCCTCGAGTCCGCTCCCGCCCCGGCAGATGAAGTGCTCGATGCTCCTCAACCCGGGTGCCGCGGCCTCGACCGACTCCTTCCAGATCGAGTCGTAGAGAAACACCCGGGCGTCGCAGTGATTGCCCTGGTAGTCCACCTCACGCGAAATGAAGCGGTAGTTCATGGGCGCTGGCACCCCGCCCGCCACCTGAATGCCGAAGTTGATCTCCAGGAACTCCGGGGTGTTGTGGAACATGAACACCACGTTGTCGCCCTGCTTCACCCCCAGCGCGATCAGGGCGTTGGCCACCTGGAAGACTCGCGACGAGAATTCCCTCCAGGTGATGCGGCGGTCGCCGAAGATGATGAACTCGCCGTCCCCGTTGTGCGCGGCGCAGGAAAGCAGACTGTTGGCGATGATGTTCGGTGAATTGGCTCGGCTCACACGCTCCTCCGTGGCGGCCATTATGCGCGAAAGCCCGGACGTGCTGCTTCACAATTGGCGCCGATCCCGGAATCCCTCGGGGAGCGCTACAGGTGGACGTTCTTCTTGCATCTCCCCCCGGGGCCACGTGTGTCCACCGACGCAGGGCGGCTATCGCTACCCTCTACGGGAGAGAGAGGACTCGAACGCAGTCATGAAGCACGCTGTCCGGAACATCCTCGCCCCCACGCTCACAGCACTGGCGGCCGCAATGATCCTCCTGGCCGCGCCAAGCGCCGAAGCCTCGCGCTACCTGAGCCTTCGGGTCCTCGTCGTGGTCTATCCCGATACCTTCGCCGATCTGGCGAGTAGCGAAGAGGACACCCGGGTCTGGGAGGCGGTCGACGACGCGGTGGACCACTTCTGGCGAGGCAGCCGGATGAGACTGCACCTGGCGGTGGACCGCCTGGTGATCGGGCGGTATCTGGCCGAGGATCAGTTCTGGGAGGTCCAGCCGCAACGCTACTGGCTGAGCGGCAGCGCCCTCGACGGCGTGAACCGTGTGGAGGAAGACCTCGAGGACCTCGGATACGCACCCGACAGCTACGACGTCGTCGCGGTGTTCTACGCGTTCCGGAACCTCCCCTCCCACCGGAGCCGGTTCGGCGGCGCTGCGTACGGGGTGAACCGGATCCTCGGCAAGGCCGCCTATCTGGCGATTCCCATGGCCTGGAGCCCAGAGCAGCTGAACTCCATTCTCGAGCACGAGCTCCTCCACACGCTGAGCTCGATCTTCCGGAGCAGCGGCTACGAGGCGTTTCCGCACGTGCACAACGGTGGATTCTTCAAGTTCGCCAACGGGCGCGACGTGGACTGGCCCGGCTGGGTGCTTCGGAACCTCCCCGACCGCAGCTATTACGAGCCGGCTGGCGTCTGGGGGACTGTCCGCGAGTTCGCAGACAAAGACGGCGACGGCCTGCCCGACTACTCCCCGCCCTGGGACCAGCTCGTCATCACGGAGGCGAACTTCGGTACCTCGCGCCTGCTGCCGGACACCGACGGTGACGGAGTCAGTGATCTCGACGAGGCGATCCGGGACGGGCTCCCCCGAGAGGCCGAGAGGGGCGGCACCGACGCAGAGGCGGAGGAAGAAGACGGAAAGCCGTGACCGAGGCCAGCCTCCTTCGGGACCTGGGACTTCCCCTGATTTCGGCTTCTGCGCCCTTCTTCTCTTGAATGGTCCTGGATTCAGCTGTAAAAGACTGAGCCAGGAATTCAAGCTGGTCTGACGCGACACGGAGAGGCTCTGTCATGGGCGGTGTTTTCGGTGTCGTCTCGAGAGAGGATCGTGTCCTCGACCTCGGCACCTACTGCTGGGATGGCCGACGTTGACGATTTACAGGCTCTGCCCCGTCTGCCGCTCGGAGTACACGCTGGTCGCCACGCGCTGCATCGACTGCGACGTCGAGCTCGTCGATGCCAATGCACTGGCCGCCCAGGAGGAGGAACGCGAGGCGTTCCCTCCCGCGTCGGAGCTCGAGTGCGTTCGAGTGGCTCCCATCGAGTGGATCCGCGCTCTTTCCGGGGCGCTCCAGCAGGGCGGCGTCGCCCACCGTGTCGAGCCCGCCACTGCCGGGGACGCTCCCGAGGGCCAACGCCCCGACGTCTTCGGCGACGTGCAGCTCTTCGGCCTCTACGTCGAGAGCGCGCACGCTCCGCCGGCCCGAGAGCTCGACGGCACCATCGCGGCCCGGCTGCTCCCCGAGGAGGCTCCGGCCCTCGCTGAAGACGAGGAGGAGGCGTGCCCGGCCTGCGGCACCGCGCTCACGGCGGACGCGATCGAATGCCCGGATTGCGGGCTGCGTTTCGGGTAGCTGCCAGCCTCCACGCTACTCTTTCTCGTCCGCGCTGAAGACCGCGGCGATGACGTCGACCAGTCCTTCCAGTGTGTCGGGGCCTTCGGAGCCCTTTCGGAGCTGTTCGAAACGCCGTTCGAGCTCAGAACGATGGTTCTTCGACAGGGGAGGCAGCGCGTCGTCGGGGTGTTCGCTCAACGCGAGCTCACCGCGTAGGGAGTGATTGCGGCGGGCGACCAGGAAGTGGTGATGGCGAGCACGGTTGAAGACGACGTGGGGAAAGCTCCGGTTTCGGGTGGGACCCGCGACGAGCTTCTTTCCTCCCAGGGGGATGTCGAGAAGTCTGACCTTGACGAGGCGATCGGCGGTCCACCAGCCGAGCGCCGCGCCGATACCGGCACCCAACGCAGCGCCGAGCAGGAATGACATGCCGCCGAGTTGGGCATCCACCACGGCGCCACTCGCGGCACCGCCCATGGCGCCGGTCGCCATCAGCTCGCGCTTGCGCAGACCGAAGACGAGCCAGGTCTTCTCGGCAAAGAGGTCCTCGTCCAGCTGCGTCAGCGCGGCTTCACGGCGGTCGATCCGACGATGACTGTAGACCGTTTCGACCTCGTCACGGCAGCGTTGCTCCAGCGAGCGGAGACCCTCCTGAAAGCGGGCCTCGATCTCCGACCGCAGGGAGTCGAACTTGTCGCGAGAGGTCAGCTTCTCTTCGACCTGGAGGCTCAGCATGCTGGCCAGACCGTCGGCGATGGCGCGGGCGGCGAAACGCCGCTGACGCTCACGGTCGTGCTGCAGACACCGGACGGCGCGTTCCAGTGATTCTCGCCATTCCTCCTGAAGCTGCCCGAAGGCGCGCAGGAGATCGATCCGTTTCTCGAACTCGGCCATCACCGCATCGAAGACCCGAACCACCTTGAAGTACTGCCCGAGAGCTGCCTTCCAGGGTCCAATGTAGTCGGCCGGGCCGATCGGATTGATCAGGGCCATGCTGGGTTGGCCGGTCCAGCGGAGGATCTCCATCTCCGGCTCGTATTCCTCTCCGAAAGGGACGGAGCCGTCGACTACGTAGAGGATTCCCGCGCCATCGATGATCGGCTGGAGGAGCTCGCATTCTTCGGCAAAGACCTCTTCTCCGCGATGCGTCTCGACGAACCGACGCACGACTTCGGCATGGCGGTCGGCAGTGGTCTCGTGCTGGCGCATCCAGTGGAGTACACGGCGGGCGCGTTGAAAGCCGGGCGTGTCCACCAGGGCATAGAGCTCTTCTCCGTCGACGGTCATGGGGAAGCGCCGACAGCGGGTGGTGGTGCCCGGCTCGGGGCTGATCGAGACCGAGTCGTCCGACGCCAGGGTGGAGACGATGCTGGACTTGCCCTTGTTGGGATGACCGACGACGGCAAAGACCGGCTCGCTCATGAAGCTCCCCCTTGCGACCAGGGACGAACGCTGAGGGCCGGGTCCTGGAGACGTCGCAGCCGTTTCTCCCACTGAGCCAGATCAGCCGGCTGCGGCGGAGTGAGCTGGCCGGTGGCCTGGATCCCGGTGGGAGCCACGATGATCAGGCGGCGAGATCCGGCGGATTGGCGCAGGTCGCGGAGGAAATCGATCAGCTCCATCACCGGCGGCTCCCATGCCTTCACGACTAGAGCGATCCCGGACGACGGAGGTGAAGCAGCGAGGGCGGCGACCGTCTCTTCATCCTCGGAGATGGAGCTTCGACCGCCGGCGTGACGAACGCCGATGATCTGGCGGCTCCAGGCGGCCTGGCATTGCAGTGCGAGCGATTCGTCCGCGACTTCGAGACCACTCCAGTTGACGACGGTGAGCTCGCCGGCATCGAGAGGAGTGGGAGAAGCAGAGGTCAAGGTCTGGTCTGCCGAGTTCGTGGGCGCGGGGACTTCGGGAGAGGTCGCCTGGGTGGAGACGAGCTCGCAGGTCAAACGATCGAGGACCAGGGTGACTCCGGGAATCTCGGCGAAGGCGCGGCGGAGAGATCGATGGAGTTGCCCGCCCGCCAGCGCCAGGAGAGCCAGGCGCGGCAGCAGGCCGTAGGTGATCATGCTGGCAACGAGGAATGGCCACCATTGGCCCCAGCGGCTGGGATCCGAGAGGTCGGAAACGCCCGTCTGGCGGTAATACAGTGTCTCGCGAATCAGATCGAGCGGCGGCGCGGCGTCGGGGACGAACCGGGCCCAGGGTGCGGACAGGATCCCGGTCAGGCGATGGACCTGTTCGGGATCGGGCTCGAGCGTCGTGCTCCAGGCGAACGCCAGGTCGGAAAAGGTGATGAGATAGAGGCAGCCGGCCAGAGCTCCCAGGTTGAATGCGATCGCGAATGCCTGGGCCGGAAAGAGAATGGCCCACTTCTGAACACCGCCGAGCTGGCGAGTCTGAAGGGAGCCGGAGCGGGTGGCGCTGGTCAGCGGTTGGCGAATTCCCTGCGGGAGCCACCGGGCAAGGAGGCGAACCAGTTGACCGGGCGAAAACCATGCCAACGCCTCCTGAACCGCGACGAAGCCGGGAACGAGATGGGTCAAGCGCTGGGGGAGCATGACCACCCCCAACGGCAGCAGCAGGAGCAGCTGGGCTCCGACGAAGACCGCCAGGACCTGGACGACGTTGACCGGGCGAGAGCCGTCATAGCTGTAGACCGCCGCAGCGGCGACCCAGCCGGCCACCAGACCGAGGAGCACGAGGATGACGATCTGGAGACGGTAGATCGCGCCGAGGGCCCGCCCGGGGAGATGGGCTTCCGTTCGGCGGAGGGCATCGATCCAGGCCAGGAGCAGGCTGCGGGTCTCCCGGGCGTGAGGACGCAGTGCAGCAACCAGTGCGCGATCGCGACGGTGGAGGGCGACCTCGGGTCGTCCAGCATCCCGCTGCATCTGAACGACCAGGTCGATCAGATCAGCGAGCATGGAAGGTTTCCCGTAACGCGAAGCCGCGGCGACGCAGCTCCTCGACATACAGCGCCGGCGGCACGGCGATCTCGGCCGGGTGCACTCCGCGCGGGGTGTGACCGCGCGCGCTCATGACGGCCTTGATGGCGGCATCCCAGCCGGTGGTCCGCTCCATCGCCGTGAAGCCGGTCTTCGGATCGTAGTGGTCGATCAGCTCGACCAGCACCTGACAGGGCTTGCGATCCTTGATTCCCCTGGCCACGACGCGCACCACCACGAAGTCGCGCTCCCCCGGACCTGCCTTGATCTTTGGCTCCAGGAGGCTGTGCAGCACCTGGCGCGGTGAGACGCGGAGCCCATTCACCTCGATCGGCCGCTCCTCCAACAGGCCCGCGTCCATGTAGGCCTTCCACTGGGCGAAGTGGCCGGGCCAACGCAGCGTCTTGTTCCACAGGGTCTCGAGCTTCCCTTCGAAGGTCCAGGGCATGGTCGAGGTTCCGCCACCAGCGACGAATGCCTCCATCTTGCCGATGGGATCGGGAAGCTCGATGGTCTCGTAGTCTTCCGGCAGGAAGGTCGGCACCTCCACGCGCTGACCGCCGCGAATGAAGTGGGCGACACCGTAGTACTCGTTGGTCAGCCCGGCGATGTTGAAGGTGAGAATGTAATTGAAGGGGGGCCTGGGCTCGGCGGGATTTCCTCCGTCCCACATCATGATCTCGTCGGTGCGGTCGAGCTGGCTCATGCAGTAGCTGGTCAGGCTGGTACCCATGCCGGGCACCTGACCGCAGTCGGGGATGACGGTGATGCCCGCTGCCTCGGCCTGCGAGCTCTGCAGCAGCTGCTTCCGCACCAGCTCGGTGTTGCCACCCAGATCGGCCATGGATGCCTTGGCGCGAATCGCGGCGGTGGTGATCTGCGGGTTGAGCCAGTAGGGGACCGCCGACACGAATGCGTCGACCTCACGCAGGATGGCCAGGAGCTGTCGAGGCTCCGTGACGTCGACGGAACAGGCACGTGCAACCTGCCTGTCGAGCAGACGGTTGATGCGCGCGGCCGACTTCTCGGCCACGCTCAGGTCGAGATCGGCCAGCAGCACCTGCTTCGCCTCTCCAAAGCGCGCCATGTCGTAGGCCGCGGCCGTGCCCTGCCTCCCGCTCCCGAGAACCGCGTACACGTAGCTCACTGGTCACTCCCGGCTCGCGCTGCGACGATTTCGCGGATCTGCTGCTCGCAGCGCAGCGGCTCTGGCTGGTGTGCCGCGAGGATCTCCCGGGCACGCGCACGCGCCCTGCCGAGAGCGGTCGGCCGCCCGGCCTTGCGCCATGCCTCGAGCGGCATACGATCCAGAAGCTCGGGTTGCCAGATCTCGCGCATGTGCATGCGGGTATGCTCCTGCTCCATGAAGTGGCCACCGGGACCGACCGCTTCGATGATCTCCAGAGCGAGGCTCTCCTGGTCGACCGGAATGCCCGCGGACAGATGCCGCAGCATGTCGAATATCTCACAGTCCAGCAGCAGCTGCTCGAAGGAGAAGACCTTGGCAGCTTGCAGCAGACCCGCTCCGTAGACGATGTCAGCCCCGGCGAGGAGACTGACCAGCCCCGAGAGCGCGTTCTCGACCCCAGCCTGCCAATCGAGGGCCTTGGCTCCGGTGGCGAAGGTGCCAACGCAGCTCGGAAGGTGGTAGGAGCGAGCCATCTCGATGCAGGCGGCCTGCAGCAAGGCGTCCTCGGGGCCGCCTCCGGTGACGCCACCCCTGCGAAGCTCCATGACCGTGTTGCAGGAACCGTAGAAGGTCGGGGTTCCGGGGTAGAAGAGCTGCAGCAGCGCGATCCCGGCCAGCACCTCGGCGTTCGTCAAGACCACATTGCCCGCCAGGGTCGCGGGGCCGGTGGCGCAGGCAATGGCCATGTTCACGAAGCCCGTCGGCAGACCGGCGGCGGCAAAGACGAAGGCGGCCTGCAACGACTTGGCGTCGTACGAGAGGGGGCTGATGCTGCACTGGAAGCCGGAGAGAATGGGGCGCTCCCTGAGCGCTTCCGGACCCCCCGCGATCTCCGCGGCCATCTCCACGGCAGCCTCGGCGCTCACCGGATCGACCACGGTCATCGCCAGCGCATGCTTGCCCGAGCCGGTGAGCAGGGCTCCGGTCTCGATGATCGGCTGCATGTGCGGCGCGCAGTCGGCGGCGCTGAGCGCCGGGCAGAGAATCGAGATCTGAGCAAGCGCATCGGCTAGGCGCACCGCGCGCTCCAGATCGGGGCGCGTCGACGAGCGCAGCTCACCGGTCTCCAGGTCGATCAGCTGGACGGCGTTGCCGTCCAGCGCCAGATGGCTCTGCCTCCCGTCGATGAGGACGTCGTCTTGCGGGTTGCGAGCGCACAGGGTGTAGCTGCTCGGCGCGCGATCGATGGCCTCCGCGACGAGCGCGGGGGGGAAGCGAACTCGCCCTGTCTCGGAGTCGACGAGCAGGCCCAGCTCGCGAGCCTGGGTCTGGCGTTCGGGGGCGAGGGGCATGGCGACCCCGGTCTCGCCCAGGACGCGCAGACTCGCTTCGTGGATGGCGCGGACATCGTCCGCGCTCAGCACACTCAATGACCTTTCGGAACGGGCCGCGACGATCATGCGTCTCCTCTGGGTTCGCCCACGGGGCGTGATCTGAATCTAGAGGCGCAGCCGGAAAGTCTACCCGCATTCGGCCGCCCCTGCGGCGCGGCAGGTCGCCCGGGCAGGGGCACTCCGGGCGAAGGGGCGCGAATGCGCTACACCAGCCTGGCCTGATCGAGAACCGACGGGAGGGATGAGGCCCTGAGGAGCGAATCCGACAGACACCCGCTCACCCCCCTGCCTCCGCAGCCCGGCGAAGTGCCGTGGCCGACGGAGGTCTGGCCCCGTGCGGAGCTCGACGGCCGGGTGGACCGCGACCTCCTCGATCGCACCCTCGACCATGCCTTCACCCAGCCGGAGAGTCTTGGCACGACGAACGCCGTGGTCGTGGTGCACCGAGGCGCCATCGTCAGAGAGCGTTACGCCGACGGCCTGGACGCGGCCACGACGCACGTCTCCTGGTCGATGGCGAAGAGCATGCTGCACGCCATCATCGGCATTCTCGCACGCGACGGGCGCATCGACGTCGCCGCGGTCGCCGACGACCCGGCGTGGAGGGCAGCGGGTGACCCGCGCGGGAGCATCACCATCGACCAGCTGCTGAAGATGCGGAGCGGCCTTCTCTTCCACGAGGACTACGTCGACGAGCACGACTCGCACGTGATCGAGATGCTCTTCGGCGCGGGCAGGCCGGATGCGGCGGCCTATGCCGCCGCCTTGCCGCTCGAGCACGAGCCGGGCTCCGTCTTCTACTACTCGAGCGGCACCTCGAACATCCTCTCGGCGGTGGTGGCTCGTGCGCTCGGAGCGAGAGGCGACGCCTACCGCGAATTCCTCCACCGCGAGCTCTGGGATCCGCTCGGCATGAAGTCGGCGGAGCCGCGCTTCGACGAGGCCGGTCACTGGATCGCCTCGTCCTTCGTCTTCGCCACCGCTCAGGACTTCGCGCGGTTCGGGCTTCTCTACCTGCGCGACGGGGTCTGGGCGGGCCGGAGGATCCTGCCGGAGGGCTGGGTCGACTACGCGCGAACCCACACCGGGACCGACGAGGAGACCGGCCGGGGCTACGGCGCGCACTGGTGGCTGATCCCCGGCAGCCTGGGGATCTTCCGCTGCTCGGGCTACAACGGGCAGCGCATCATCGTGGTGCCGCCCCTGGATCTGGTGGTGGTGCGGCTCGGCGTCTCACCCGTGGAGCTCGAACCCGAGCTCGAGCGCTTCAACAAGCAGGTGATCGACGCGTTCCGGCCGCTTCTGGAGCAATCGTAAGGCTCCAGCGAGATCTCCCAGGTTTTGCGGGCCGATGGAGGGCGGGCCAGCGCCGGGGTGGCGCGCCCCTACGTCGGTCCGTAGCATGATGGGTTGCTGGCCCGTCCACTGCACCACATCCCTCAAGGAGACCCCCCATGTCCGAGATCGCTGTTGGCGAGCTGCTGGTCCGCTGCCTGGCCGCCGAGGGCATCGAGCTCATCACCGGCATCATCGATGGAGCCCACATCCCCATCGTGGTGCACACCGCCAAGTACGGGATCCGCTACGTGAACGTTCACCACGAGGAGGCCGCGGTGCACGTGGCAGAGGGCTACTCGCGGATCACGCGCAAGCCCGGCGTGGTGATCGGGAACCCGGCTTGCGGCACCGGGAACATGCTGGCCGGCGTGGTGAGCGCGCACGGTGAGGGGCATCCGATCCTGGCGATCGGGACGCTGCGGTCGCCCCTCAAGAGCGACCCGAACCGCGGCGGGGCCTGGCAGTCGGCGGACACGGAGAACATGGCGCGTCCCATCACCAAATACGCGGCGACCGTGCGCATGTGGGAGAGGCTCCCGGAGATGATGCGCGCCGCATTCCGCGCGGCAATGACCGGGCGGCCCGGTCCCGCCTATCTGGCGATCCCGGACGACCTGCTGCTCCAGAACATCGACGCGGACCGCCTCCCCCCCATCCACGAGGCCGCGCGCTACCGGGTCACGAATATGGGTGCGGGCGATCCGGCGCAGATCGACCGCGCGGCCGATCTCCTCGCGGGCGCCAAGCGGATCTGGCTGCACGCCGGCAAGGGCGTGCTCTGGGCGGACGGCGCGAAGGAGCTCCTCGCACTCGGCGAGCACCTCGGCGCCTGCCTTGGCTCGAGCCTCGGCGCACGCGGCGTGATTCCCGAGGACCACCCGCATTTCTTCCACCCCTTCGACATCGGCGGCGCCGGGATGGCCCGCGCCGAGGCGGAGGTGGTCCTGGTGGTCGGCGGCCGGCTCGGCGAGTACGACGGTTGGGGCGGACCGCCGATGTGGGGCGACCCCGCCGGGCAGACCACCATCCAGATCGACTCGGATCCGATGTCGATCGGTCTCAACCGTCCCGTCGACCTCGGGATCGTGGCCGACGCCAAGGCGGCGCTCGGAGCGCTGCTCGAGGCGGTGAGCACGCGCACCGGCCCCCGGGCCGAGCCGCCGGACCTGGCGCGCTACCGCGAGAAGACCAACGAGACCATGCAGACCGGGATCGCGTATCTCGGAACCAAGTGCACGACGGGCGTCAACCCGGGGCAGATGGTGATGGCGGTGCGCCAGAAGTTCCCGCGCGAGTCGATCACCGTCCTCGACGGCGGCAACACCACGCTCACCGGCGTCGCCTTCCACCCGATCCTCTCCTCGCCGAGCTTCATCTACTCGGTGAAGATGGGCTATCTGGGAACGGGGCTCCCCTTCGCGATGGGCGCCAAGCTCGCGGCGCCCAGCCGTCCCGTCTGCATGATCACCGGCGACGGCGCGTTCGGCTTCAACGTGATGGAGCTCGAGACCGCGGCCCGCGAGAATCTACCGATCGTGGTGCTCGTCGCAGTGGACGCGGCCTGGGGCATGGAGAAGACGGCCTACCTGGCGCAGGGCTACAGCGCCGCCGACTGGGAGAACCGCGGCATCGAGCTGGCGAGCGTCTCCTACGACGTGGTGGCAAAGGGCCTCGGCTGCCACGGCGAGCGGGTGGAGCGCATGGAGGAGCTGGAGCCCGCCCTCGATCGCTCGCTGGCATCGGGGAAGCCCGCCGTGATCCACGTACAGGTGGACCGCGATCTCAACACCAAGCCCCCCGGCTGGGAGCAGTTCCGCGCGGCGCGGAGCGTGCAGGGTTACTGAGTTCGGTCTCGCTTTTTCGCGTCTCAGGACATCCTGAAGTGGAAGCGCTGCGCCGCTGCAGCTCGTCCGCTGCAGCGAAGGCTTTCCCCACTGCGCCTCGGAGCCACAGGCGGCGCTCGGGCCCACACCCCGCCGGCACGTTTGTTGCTGTACCTCACCCCCATGTCGTACGTAGTCCACACCATGGCCATGCGAGGCGTCCTGGGACCCTGCCTGTTATCCCTTCTATTGCTGGCCGGCTGCAGCCCTTCCGTGGAGATTCGCGCCGGCGGACCGACTGCCGACTGGCCCGTCTATGGAGGCGCACCCGGCGGGGCGCGCTACTCCCCGCTGACCCAGATCGACAGGGAGAACGTCGGCCACCTGGAGGTCGCCTGGACCTACCACACGGGTGACGTCTCCGAGGGGGGACCGGGCGCACCCGCCCGCAACCCCAGCTCCTTCCAGGCGACACCCATCGTTGTCGATGGGACACTCTATTTCCCCACCGCCTTCTCCCGGGTCATCGCGCTCGACCCGGAGACGGGGCGCGAGCGCTGGAGCTTCGACCCCGGGCTCGACCTGTCCGCCTCGTACTCGGAGATCGCGGCGCGTGGAGTCGCCACCTGGCTCGATCCCGAGCGAAGGAAGGGCGACGAGTGTCGGCGGCGCATCTTTCTCGCGCATCGCGGCGCGCGGCTACACGCCCTCGACGCCGAGACGGGTCGCCCCTGCCCCGACTTCGGAACCGCGGGAGAGGTCGACCTCACGGCCGGTGTGGCCCGGGTCCGCGACCCGGACTACCACAGGCCGAACTACGGCGTGACGTCGCCGCCGGTCGTGATCGGTGACCTCGTCGTGATCGGCTCGGCCATCGGGGACAACCAGTGGGTAGAGGATGCAACCGGAGTCGTGCGCGCCTATGACGCGCGCAGCGGTGCGCTGCGCTGGGCCTGGGATCCGATCCCGCGCGAGGAGGGGGATCCCGCCTGGCGGGAATGGACTCCGGAGGCCCGGCGCAAGAGCGGGGGCGCAAACGCCTGGTCCATCCTCTCGGTCGATCCGGAGCGCGACCTGGTGTTCGTGCCGACGGGCAGCGCGAGCCCCGACTTCTACGGGGGCGAGCGGACCGGCGACAATCGCTGGGCCAACTCGGTCGTCGCGCTACGGGGCTCCACCGGCGAGCTGGTCTGGGGCTATCAGCTGGTGCATCACGATCTCTGGGACTACGACGTTCCGGCCCAGCCGACGCTCGTCACGCTGCGCCGCGACGGCGAGGAGATCCCGGCCGTCGCGCAGGCCTCGAAGATGGGCTTGGTCTTCGTTCTGCACCGGGAGACGGGCGAACCGCTCTTCCCCGTCGAGGAGCGGCCCGTGCCACAGTCCGACGTCCCGGGGGAGCGGACCTCACCCACGCAGCCCTTCCCGACGCTGCCTCCGCCGCTGGTCCCGCATCGGTTCGCGCCCGAGGACGCCTGGGGGCTGACGCCGTGGGACCGCGGCCGCTGTCGCGAGCTTCTTCAGCGCCTGCGTTACGACGGGATCTTCACGCCGCCGAGCCTGCAGGGCACGCTGCTCTTTCCCGGCGCGGCCGGCGGGACGAACTGGGGGAGCGTCGCCTTCGAGCCGTCGAGCGACCTCCTGGTCCTCAACACCAGCAGCGTCCCCCACAGCGTCAAACTCGTCCCGCAGGCGGACCTGGCGGACACGCGCCGCGCCAACCCTGGGAAGGAGGTCTCCCCACAGAGGGGTGCCCCCTATGGGATGATCCGAGACGTCGTACTCTCTCCGCTCGGCGTCCCGTGCAACCCGCCACCCTGGGGCCAGCTGCACGCGATCGACCTCTCGACCGGGAAGATCCGCTGGCAGGTGACGCTGGGGACCACGCGCGACCTGACGCCGGTGCCGATCCCCATGGGCTGGGGCACGCCCAACATGGGCGGGCCCATCACCACCGCGACGGGGCTCGTCTTCATCGGGGCCGCGATGGACGACTACCTGCGGGCGTTCGACCTCGAGAGCGGCGCCGAGCTCTGGAAAGGACGGCTGCCCGCGGGTGGCCAGGCGACACCGATGACCTATCGCCTCGGCGAGGACCGAAGACAGTACGTCGTCATCGCCGCCGGTGGCCACGGAAAGATGGGAAGCCGCCTCGGTGACGCGCTGGTCGCCTTTGCCCTGCCCTAGCCTGGTGACGCATGCGCTTGCTTCCAGAATGAACCTCCCGAGCTCTTCGCGCGCATGGTTGGGCTCGAGCCGCTTCGCTGCAAGCGCGCTGTGGATCGCTGCGATCCTGGGCCTCGCTGGCGTGGTCGCGGCCGCGGATCCGCAGCCGGCGGGGAACGACAGCAGCTCCCTTGGCCCTGTCACCGTCACGACCCGACGCATCGCCGAGGACCGCGACAAGGCGCCGGCGGCCGTCGGCGTCGTCGCGGGAGACGACATCCAAGGGGCCCGTCAACAGCTCGGCCTCGGCGAAGCGCTGGTCCGGATCCCGGGACTCTTTCCCCAGAACAATTTCAACTTCGCCCAGGACCTGCGGCTCTCGAGCCGGGGCTTCGGCGCCCGCTCGAGCTTCGGCATCCGCGGCCTCAAGGTCTACGTGGATGGGATCCCGGCCACGCTCGCCGACGGTCAGACCCAGGTGGACAGCATCGACCCGGGCACCATCGGGCGGATCGACGTGATGCGTGGGCCGGCCTCGTCCCTCTACGGTCCGGCGGCGGGCGGCGTGATCCACATCGCTACCGAAGACGCGCCGGAAGATCCCTTCGTGGAGGGGAGGGCGATCTTCGGCGAGTACGGCTTCCAGAAGTACTAGCTGAAGGCGGGGGGACGGACGAAGTCGCTCGGGTACGTCGCCAGCCTCTCACACCTCCAGCTCGACGGCTACCGAGACTACAGCGGGGCGCGCAGCTCGATCCTCAATACTCGCTTCTCGTGGGAAATCGACGACAGCTCGGATCTTTCCGTGGTCGTCAACGCCGTTGATTCTCCGAAGGCGGACGACCCCGGCGGTCTCACCCGCGAGCAGGTGCGCCGGGACCGCCGCCAGGCGAGCCCGAACAACCTGCTCTTCGACGCCGGGGAGGAGCTGGACCAGCAGAAGCTGGGCCTCGTCTATCGCCGCTCTTTTGGCGAAAAGCACGAGATCAGCGCCCGCAACTACCATGTCCTGCGCGACCTCGACAATAGCCTTCCCTTCGTCGACGGGGGCTCGGTGGAACTCGACCGCTTCTTCGCAGGAGGCGGCTTGCAGTACACCTACACCAACAGCGTGTTCGGCACCCAAGCCTGGCTCGTCGCCGGTCTCGATGTCGACGCTCAGCGCGACGGCCGCCGGCGCTTCGACAACCTCTTCGGGAACCGCGGGGCGCTCACCCTCGACCAAGACGAGGACGTCACGGCCTACGGCGTCTACGTGCAGAGCCGCGGCCAGCTGCCCTGGAACCTGGAGCTGAGCGGCGGCGTGCGATACGACCGCGTCACATTCCAGGTGGACGACCACTTCCTTGCCGATGGAGACCAGTCGGATCGCATCCACTTCGACCAGCTGAGCCCGGCGGTAGCGCTGGTCTGGAGTCCCATCGCGGAGCTGAACGTCTACGCCAGCGTGTCCACCTCCTTCGAGACCCCGACCACCACGGAGCTGGCCAACCCCTTCGGCACCGGCGGCTTCAACTCCGGTCTCGATTCCCAGAAGGCCATCAACTACGAGGTCGGCCTGAAGGGACTCATGCCGGGGCGCCTGCGTTACGACGTGGCGCTGTTCCACGTCCAGGTAGACGACGAGCTGGTGCCCTTCGAGGAGCCCGCTCAGCCGGAGCGCAGCTTCTTCCGCAATGCCGGTCGCTCGACCCGGAACGGCCTGGAAATGAGTCTCGGGGTGGAGCCGCTCCCCGGCCTCGTCACCGAGCTCGCCTACACCTATTCGGACTTCACCTACGGCCGCTACCAGACGCCGTCCGGCGTCTTCGACGGCAACCAGATTCCGGGCATCCCGCGCAACCAGCTCTTCGGAGAGATCAGCTACCAGCACCCGTCTGGTTTTTTCGCCGCCTGGGATGTCCTCTACGTGGACGACTTCTTCGCCGACGACGCCAACACCGTCCGCACCGGCGCCTACTGGCTCTCCAACCTGCGCGTCGGCCACCGCTTCCGGCTGGGCCGCTTCGCGATCACGCCCTTCGCTGGAGTGAACAACCTTCTCGACCGTGAGTACAATGGCAACGTGCGGATCAACGCCACCCAGGACCGTTACTTCGAGCCTGCCCCGGACCGGAACTTCTACGGGGGTCTGTGCTTCCGCTACGACTTCGGTGGCTGAACGCCCGCTCGAGGAACGTGGCCAGAGGCGCTGCTAGTCCCTCTCTTCTTCCTCTGCTGCCGCTTGGATGGCCTCGATCACGGCGACGAAGGAGGCGACCTGCTGCTCGCTCAGGCGAGAGAGAGCCGAGGCTTCGAGTCGCTCCAAGGTCCTTCTGGCGTTGGAGGCCACCGGCTTGCCGTCGCGGGTGAGGCGGAGCAAATACGAGCGCCGGTCGTCCGGATAGACCTCGCGGGCGATCAGCCCCTGGTCTTCGAGCCGGTTGAGGATGCTGGTGAGGGTCGAGCGCCTGTGCCCGAACGAGTGGTGCACCTCGGCGATGCTGCAGGGGCCGTGCAGCGACAGGTGGGACAATACGTGCGCATCGGCCTGGGAGACCCCGAGCTCGCTCAGCTCCCGGTGGATGTAGAGGCCGACCTGGTGGGTGGCTTTGTGCAGATGAGCGATCAGTCGTAGTGCCATCGTCGGGCTCCGCTGGTTGACAGTAGTACGATATCGTACTATACATTGTCGCACCACGCGGAAATCCGATTCTACCGTGGAGATGCTCTTGACGCGGCGACGCTTTCTCGAGTGGGCGGGCGGGGTGCTCGCACTCGCGCTCTTCGGTTTCCGCGGCGGCAGCTCCATTTCGCGCTACGCCGAGGGCAGCCGTTTCCTGAGCTGCTGGTCGCCGAGAGCGCCACTTCGTCAGCTGCGGGCAGCGGCGGGGCTCGAGGCAAGAACCAAGGAGGTGCGTCCATGAAGGATAGTCTGCTGCTGGGACTCGGACGCTACATGATCCCTATCCCGCGCATGATCTGGGAGCGCATCATGAAGGCCGAGGGTCGCAAGTCCCGTGAAGGCCTCAGCTTCATGTCGGAGGATCATCACAGGGTGCGTGACTACACCGTTCTGGAGCTACCCCGCACCGGTGCGCCCCTCGCTCCAGAGGCGATCGCGGAGGCACTCGATCTGACCGTCCCACGGGTCGTAGCGATTCTGGAAGAGCTCGAGGCGCATCTCACCTTCGTCTTCCGAGGCGACCATCGGGTGGTGACCTGGGCCTATCCGGTCACGGTCGACGAGACACCGCATCACGCCAGCTTCAGCACCGGCGAGGAGGCGTATTCGCCCTGAGCGATCGACAGCTTCGCCATGCCCTTCGTGCAAGGGCACCTACGAAACGAGTCGCTCGAGATCACCATCAAGACGGAATGCGCTCACTGCTCTCGACCACTCCAGATCGAGATGGACAGCGAGTTGAACTGTCGTGTCGTGGAGGATACCGATCCGCTGATCTTCGTCCCGCTGGTGGACTTCGAGAAGCTGAAAGATCCAAGTATCATCGACGCCTTCTGACGGAAGTCGGTATTCTTCTGGTCAGAAGAACACGCAAGAGAGCATCGTCGCAAGGCCGGGGGAGACCGCGGTATCTATCTGACCGTGAGCCAGGCCGCGTACATCACTCCGCTCACACAGGGACCTCTGTTCGCATTCCCGCGGCGATAGTGGGCGGCGGGCCCGAAACGCCAGCCGGCTCAGGCCGCCCGTCTCGCCAGCTCCGCACCTGCGCTCACGGCCTTCAGATTGGCCTTCGCGATCCCGGCGCTCTGGAACGACTCGATCGCCGTCGCAAACGCCTCTGACGGAAAGAGTTGGCTCTCCTCGAGCAGCGCCGCCAGGGCCGCCGTCGCCAGGTAGGACCTGCCGACGCGTCTGCCCAGCTCGGCAAAGGGAAATCGGCGGACCTGCGCCTTCGTCGCCGGCAGCTCCAAGGCCTCGTCCGCGTAGAGGATGCAGCTCGCGGAGAGCTTCTCGATCCTGGCGCGGACCCGCGCCAGGCCATCCGCCGAGAGCACGACGAGGAAGTCCGGGGAGTCGATGCCGGTGTAGTCGATTCGTTCGGGGCTGACGATGATTTCCGAGACGGAGTGACCGGTCTGCACCGTGATCGGGTAGTCGTCCTTCTGGGTGGCACTGAGGCCGGCGAAGATCGATCCCTCCGCGAAGAGAGTCGCCGTCGACCGGATCTTCTGGCCCGCGCTGCCGGCGATGACGATCCCCGTCTGCTTGGTGACCGCGTTGGAATGGGAAGGCTCGATGGAAGGCTTGTTTCTGGTGACCTGCTTGCCCGCCTGGCAGGCCTCGCGGTAGCGGGCGCTGTACTCGGGGCGCGGCCGGTCCACCTGGAGGCCGCGCTCGAGACCGTGCTCGCCGAGCAGGTCGAGGATATCCTTCTTCTTGAGCTGGTTGCGCGGCATGTAGTAGGCCGTGCAAAGCTCCCAGACGTCGATCATCGCAAAGCCGGGCTGCTCGATGGCGGTGGCGATGGTATCCGCCAGGTCTTTGTCGAAGGCGGTGGCCCGGTAGACCCACGCCGCCCCCGCGGCTACCGCGACCCCGCAGAGGTCCATAGGCCCTTCGACGTTTCCCCAGGGCGTGGTGGAGGTGACGCCGTCGGTCGGGGTCGTCACCGAGTGCTGGCCCCCGGTCATTCCGTAGTTGAAGTTGTTGGCGACGATCAGGGTGATGCCAATGTTGCGCCGGGCCACGTTGAGGAGGTGCGTTCCACCGATGCCGCAGCCGCCGTCACCCTTGAGGGCGATCACTGTCAGCTCGGGCCGCGCCAGCTTGAGGCCGCATGCGTAGGTGATCGAGCGGCCATGGAGACCGTGGAAGGCGCTGGTGGCGAAATACCTGTCGGAGAGCCCGATGCATCCGATGTCGGTGACGATCACCACGTCCTTGGGGTCGGGCTGGAGCTTGACCAGGGCCCCGTCCAGCGCCTTGATCAGGGGCTCGTGGCCGCAGCCGGGGCAATAGGGCAGCGGTCCGATCTGATCGGTCATGTAGGTCGCGTATCGGGTCTCCCTCACAAGAGCCCCCCTCGCTCCAGGATCTCTCCTGGAGAGACCAGCGTCGTGTCCATCTTGCAGACGCCCACCACCTCCACACCGGGCGGCGCCAGCCGCTCCATCTCGACGAGGTATTGCCCCGTGTTCATCTCGGGGACGACGAGCTTCTTCACCCCTGCCAGGGCCGATGCGATCCTCTTCTCCGGCACCGGCCAGAGGGTCTGCAGCGCCAGGGAAGAGACCTTCCGACCTCGAGAACGGGCCTCCCTGATCGCCACCGCTGCCGACCTCGCGACGATTCCGTAGCTGACGACGAGGGTGTCCGCGCCCTCTTCGAGGTCCTCCTTCACCAGGGCGATGTCGTCGATGGCGTTCTCGATCTTCGCCGCGTAGTGGTCGATCATCTCCTGGATGACCTCGGGCTTCGTGGTCAGATAGCCGCTCTTGTCGTGCGTGGAAGTCGTGTACCGCGCCACGTATTCGCCACCGAAATCCGAGATTGCCGGAACCTCCTCGAGCCTGTCGAAGAAGTGGGGCAGGTACTCCTTCTGGCCGGAGGGCACCCGCTTGCGCTCGAGCAGCGGCGGTAGCGGGGTCGCGTCGAGGTCCACCGACTCCTTCGTCATGCCGATCTCCTTGTTGCTGAGGAGAAAGACGGGCGCTCGGTACTTCTCGGCAAAGTTGAAGGCCAGGCAGGTCAGCTGATACGCCTCCCCGACGCTGGCTGGGCTCAGCGCGATGACCGGCAATCCACCGGAGGTCCCCCATCGGGTCAGCTGGATGTCACCCTCCGCGCCCTGGGTGGCCGACCCGGTGGCGGGGCCCTGCCGCTGGACATCGACGATGACCATCGGCGTCTCCCCCATGATGGCCAGGCCGATGTTCTCGCTGTAGAGGCTCATCCCCGGCCCGCTGGTCGAGGTGAGCACCTTGCGCCCGGCCATGGCGGCGCCGATGCAGAAGCCCATCGAGGCAATCTCGTCCTCGGCCTGAATGGCGATGCCACCCGTTTCGGGCAGGAGCCGAAGCATGTGATCCAGGATCGAGGAGGCGGGTGTGATCGGGTAGCTGGCAAAGAAATCGCATCCGGCGCGCATGGCCCCTCGCGCGATCGCCTCGTTCCCTTCGATGAATGCCAAGCCCATCGGGAGCTCCCATCGGTGGCAAAGAAGCCGCACCGATCCGGCGTTGAGCGGAGATACATCGAATTATAGGAGCGGTGGCAGGGCTCGGAAACGGCTGAGCTACACTGCCCCGCATGACCAGAGTGCTCCTGCTGGGCGCGGGCAATATCGGTGTCGCCATCGCGGATCTCCTCTCCACCTCCGGCGACTACCACGTCACGGTAGGCGACCTCGATGAATCCCGGCTGAACGAGCTGGCGGACCACGTCTACACCAAGCGCATGGACCTCACTGACGATCACTCACTGAGAGAGGCGATGAGGGGCATGGACATCGTGGTCAGCGCCTGTCCCTTCAACCTGAGCGTGCCGATCGCGGAGGCCGCGCGCGACCTCTCGGTCCACTACTTCGACCTCACGGAAGACGTGGAGACGGCGCGTCGCGTGCGCGAGATCGCGGACGGCGCCGACACGGCGTTCATGCCCCAGTGCGGGCTGGCGCCGGGCTTCGTCTCCATCGCCGCCTACGAGCTGGTCAAGCGCTTCGACTCGCTGCGACGCGTGCGCATGCGCGTGGGCGCCCTCCCCCTCTTCCCCTCCAACGCGCTCAAGTACAACCTCACCTGGAGCACGGCGGGGCTGATCAACGAGTACTGCAATCCGTGCCAGGCGATCTACGACGGCGAGCTGCGCGAGGTCCTGCCGCTCGAGGGCTACGAGCAGTTCTCGCTCGACGGCGTGACCTACGAAGCCTTCAACACTTCCGGGGGACTCGGCACGCTCTGCGAAACGCTGAAGGGAAAGGTCGACAACCTCAGCTACAAGACGATCCGCTATCCCGGGCACTGCGAGCTGATCAAGTTTCTCTGCAACGACCTGCGGCTGGGAAAACGGCGCGAGCTCTTCCGGGACGTGCTCGAGCATGCCGTTCCGGTGACGACACAGGACGTGGTGCTGGTCTTCATCGCCGTGAACGGCGGAAAGGGAGAGAAGCTCGTTCAGGAGACCTACTCCAAGAAGGTCTATCACGGAAGGGTCGGCCGTCTCGATCTGGCGGCGATCCAGATCACCACCGCGGCTGCGCTCTGCGCGGTCGTCGATCTGCAATGCGAAGGAAAGCTTCCCAGGAAGGGCTTCGTGAAGCAGGAGGATGTGGCGCTCGCGGACTTCCTCGAGAATCGCTTCGGCAGGTACTACCAGTAGGGGGAGCCGAAGATGGACATCGGTGCGCTGCGCGAGAGGCTGGGGTTGGACGAGAGAAGCCTCAGCAGCGGCGACCTGAAAGTCAGGAGCCCGGTCGATGGCAGTGTGGTCGCATCCGTGCAGAGCACCGGCGCGGACGAAGCGGCCGCGGCGGTGGGCCGGGCCCGGGACGCGTTTGCGGCGTGGCGGTCCGTGCCCGCCCCCAGGCGCGGGGAGCTGATCCGGAGGTTCGGCGAGGTGCTGCGGGAGCAGAAGGACTCGCTGGGCGAGCTGGTGACCATCGAGTCCGGAAAGATCCGCGAGGAGGGTCTGGGCGAAGTCCAGGAGATGATCGACATCTGCGACTTCGCCGTGGGTTTGTCACGGCAGCTCCATGGGCGGACCATCGCCTCGGAGCGCCCCGGGCACAGGATGTTGGAGACCTGGCATCCGCTGGGACCGGTAGGCGTGATCAGCGCCTTCAACTTCCCGGTCGCCGTCTGGTCCTGGAACCTCGCCATCGCCATCGTCTGCGGCGACCCGGTGGTGTGGAAGCCTTCGGAGAAGACGCCGGTGACCGCGCTGGCCTGTCAGCAGCTCTTCGAAGAGGCGGCTCGGCGCTACGGCGAGGCGCCCGACCGCCTTTCCCAGGTGCTCCTGGGGGCGCACGAAGTGGGAGGCATCCTGGTCACCGACCCCAGGGTGCCACTGATCAGCGCCACCGGCAGCTGCCGGATGGGGCGCGAGATCGCCCCGCGCGTGGCGGAGCGCTTCGGGCGCTGTCTGCTGGAGCTGGGTGGCAACAACGCCATGATCGTGACCAGGAGCGCCGACCTCGAGCTTGCGCTGCGCGCCATCCTCTTCAGTGCAATGGGTACCGCGGGCCAGCGCTGTACCACGCTGCGCCGCCTGATCGCCCACGAAGACGTGTACGACGACCTGATCGGTCGGCTGCGGCGGGCGCACGCGGAGATTCGTGTCGGCAACCCGCTCGACCCCGAGACTCTGGTCGGTCCCCTGATCGACCGGCCAGCCTACGAGCAGATGCAGGCGGCCCTCGAGCAGGCCCGGAGCGAAGGTGGCCAGGTTCTCGGCGGCCAGCGCTTGCTCGTCGAGGTGCACCCGGATGCCTACTACGTTAAGCCCGCCATCGTCCAGATGCCGTCACAGACCCCGATCGTGCGAGAAGAGACCTTCGCCCCGATCCTCTACGCGACGCGCTACCGCGGGCTGGAGGAAGCGATCGCCATGCACAACGACGTGGAGCAGGGTCTCTCCTCCTGCATCATGACGACCGATCTTCGAGAAGCGGAGACGTTTCTGTCGTCCGAGGGCAGCGACTGCGGCATCGCCAACGTGAACATCGGCCCCAGCGGCGCTGAAATCGGTGGCGCCTTCGGCGGCGAGAAGGCGACCGGCGGCGGCAGGGAGGCCGGCTCGGACGCCTGGAAGAGCTACATGCGCCGGGCCACGAACACCATCAACTACAGTCGCGAGCTGCCTCTGGCCCAGGGAATTCGCTTCGGCGACGAGTAGACGCGGCGCTCGCCGGGCTACGCTTGGTCTCCACCCGTTTCCGGATTCGCGGGTGTCGCCAGCGGCGCCGTCTGGGCGGGCACGCGTTCGCGTGTCTCCACCGCGTGAGGCGCCGTCACGAACGCGAGGACTCCTCCCGCGGTGAGGAGCATCCCCACCGCCTGACCGGGTGTCGGCACCTCGCCGACCACCAGGAAGCTCGCCCCCAGGGAGAGCAGGGGGATCGACGGCACCACGATGGCCGTGGCACGGGCGAGATCGAGCCGCGCGATGGTCAGGTACCAGAGCATGGTGCCGAGGTAGCTGAGCCCGACGCCCTGCAGGGCGAGGACCGGAAGCTGCTCCGCAAGCACGTCGGCGGTCGGCACCAAATCCGGGCCACCGAAGACCAGCGCCGCCAGCGCCACCAGCGCGCCGCCGTACACGTAGCGAGCGCCTGTGAGCAGATACGGCTCCACATTTGGCATCCCCCGGAGCGTGAATAGATGGCAGACCTGCCAGGAGAGAGGGGTGAGGAGCAGGAGCGTCACGCCGAGTGGGTCGCTCAGCCCTCCCACCCCCACCGCGAGGACGATTCCCGTTGCCAGCACCAGAGCCGCGGCAACGCGGCGCACGGTGAGGCGATGGCCCAGGAACAGCCAGGCCACGATCAGCGAGTAGACCGGCTCGGTCTGGAGGCACAGCACCGCCTCGATGGCAGAGGTGCGCTGCGTCCCCACGAAGAAAAGGATGAAGGGGATCGTGGTACCGAGGGCGCCGAGCAGGATCAGCAAGGGCGCGGTCTCGCGCCGCACGAGCCGCGAGAGCTCACCTCGAGCCCCCAGCATCACCGCCGCGGCCAGTCCGGCGAAGAGCGTGGTGACCGCCGCGACGAAGAGGGGATCGGCGCGATCCGTGGTGAACTTCGCCACCGCCGGAACGAACGCGCCGTTCAGAGCACAGAGGCCGGCAAAGAAAAGCCCATTTCGCTGGGACGTCTCGGGGATCGACACGGACTTCTCCATGAAGCGATGGGCTGCAGAACCCGCCAGCCAACTCTATCGCTCGCGAAACCTGGCGTAATCGGCGAGCTTTGCCAGCGAGATGACCGCTCTCCTCGGATCCGGATAGACCGGAACACCGCTCTCCATCAGGATCTCGTAGTCTCGAAGCAGAGACGCCATCGGATTGATCAGCGATATGGCCACTGGCTTGTGGATCTCGCAAACCACATCCCGGACCTCGTTGGCGAATTCCTCTCCCCCCGTCCCGATCACGAGGAGCATGTCCACATTCTCATCCTGAGCCAAGACCCGGATGACCTCCGCGTACATTCGAGGAACCACGATCGCTGCGATGCTCAGATCCACCGGGTTCTCGACGCTCGTCCCGGAGGCGGGAATGATCTTCGCGAGTCTCTGCTTGGTTTCGCTCGACAGCGGAGAAACCTCGAGGCCGAGATCGATGCAGGTGTCGACGGTGCCCACCGCCGGCCCGCCGGGTCCCGTGGCTAGCGCGATTCGCCTTCCCTTCGGTAGACGCTGGTGACGAAGCGCGTAGAGACAGTCCAGCGTCTCCTCGAGGCTCTCGACGGAGATGATTCCGGCTCCTCTGAACACGGCATTCCATATTTCGCGCGATCCCGATAGAGCGCCCGTATGCGAAGCGGCTGCCTTCGATCCGGCAGTCGTCGCGCCGCATTTCCACACCACGATCGGCTTGGACTTCGAGATCTCTCTCGCCAGTCGATAGAACCTGCGACCGTCCTCGATTCCTTCCAGGTAGGCCACGATGACCTCGGTATCGGGATCCTCGCCGAGGTAGGCGAGGAAATCCACCGCATTCAGATCGGATTCGTTTCCGCAGCTGACGGCCTTGCTGAATCTGACTCCGTTCTCGCAGGCCATCAGGGTGAGAAGATCGGCAAAAGAGCCGCTCTGGGAGATGACCCCGACCGAACCGCTCTCCATCGAGGGCCGCATCGGATAGGGCAGCTTCGAAGAAGGGCAGTAGATCCCCAGACAGTTGGGGCCGATGATTCTAGACCCCGCTTCCCGTGCGATCTCCACGACCTCGCGAACCTCTTCCTCTCCCCCTTCGCCGATGCTGCCCGTGATGACGGCAATTCCCTTGACTCCGGACGCCGCGCACTGCGCGACCGCGTCCCTCACCGCCCGGGGCGGGGCCAGAACCAGGGCGAGATCGATCGGCTCCGGGATGTCGGCTACCGACGGGTAGGCCTCCACTCCAAGGATCACCCTTTCCCGAGGGTTGACCGGATAGAGCCTCTCGAAGCCCGCTTCCAGGAAACGCTCCATGAACATCCGCCCGACCTTGCCATCGCCGCTCGATGCACCGATCAAGGCAACGGCTCGCGGGTGGAAGATGGGATGGAGCTCGGAGAGAGCGTCCATCGTCCTGGCCTCAGTCCTTCGAGAAGCGCGGAAAGAGTCTGGCCGCGTTGTCTCGTTCGACGGCCCTTCTCGCAGCGGCGTCGAAGCCGCCGTGTTTCTCCAATCCGCGAATCGTCTCGGCGGTCAGATGCCTCGGAGCGAACGGAAAATCGCTCCCGAAGAGAATGTGCCCCGGATCCGCCAGCTGTCTCAGGCAGGGAAGAGCGTACTCCGTTGCCGAGAGGGCGGTGTCGTAGTAGAGGCTTTTCAGATAGGCGATCGTCCCTCTCGGGATGTTTCCCGATACCAGGGGGTTCTCGTCTGCCAGGGCGATTCGACCCGCGACGTATGGAACGGCGCCGCCGGCGTGAGACAGGACCAGATGGATGTTGCGATGACGCTCCAAGGTGCCGCTCAAGACCAGGTTGGTCGCCGCCCGCGTGGTGTCGAAGACGAACTCGATGAGGGGAGCCGGAAAGATCAGCTCGGGCACATCGCTTCCGGGGGGGATGTTCGGATGGGTGTAGACCACCGCTTTCCGGCGATCGAGTTCCTCGAAGAGCGGCTCGAAAGCCGGGTCACCCAGGTACTTGTTCCCGATGCTGGTCAGCAAGACGACCCCGTCCAGCTCCAGCGTGTCGAGCGCGTATTCCAGCTCCCGTAACGCCTCGTCCACGTCCGGCAGAGGCAGGACCGCCAGAGCTCCGAAACTTCCAGGGTAGTCGTTCACCAGGTTGGCAGAGAACTCATTGCAGCGTCGCGCCAGGTCGCGGGCGAAGGCATCATCGCCGAAGTAGACACCGGGCGCGGAAAGGGAGGTGATCGCGGTGGCGATGCCGTTCTGGTCCATCAATTCGAGACTGGTCTCCGGAGACCAGTCGGGAAAGGGAAACCTCCCCGGTGTGTGAACTCCGATCTTCGCCAGAGCTTTGACGTATTCCCTGGGTACGATGTGATGATGAATATCGATGCGGTGAGGTATGTCCGACATTCTTCGTTTCCCTGTGTATCGCGGTCAGATGAGGACTCTTAGCGCGGGTTTCCTCGGTTGGGGCCAATCATCTGGGCGGGCCGCACGGCGGCGTCGAACTCCTCGCCGGTCAAGACTCCGAGCTCGATTGCCGCTTCCCGCAAGGTTCCGCCTGTCTCGTCGGCGTGCTTGGCGATCTTCGCGGCGTTGTCGTATCCGATCCTGGGGTTGAGGGCGGTCACGAGCATCAGTGAGTTCCTCAGGTTGTGCTCGATCCGCTCCCGGTTCGGCTCGATCCCGGCTGCGCAGTTCCTATCGAAGCTCTCGCAGGCGTCCGCCAGCAGACGAACGGACTGCAGCAGATTGTAGGCGAGCACGGGCTTGTAGGTGTTCAGCTCGAAGTTGCCCTGGCTCGCGGCGAAGCCGATGGTGGCGTCGTTGCCCATTACCTGGGTGGCAACCATCGTCATCGCCTCGGACTGCGAGGGGTTGACCTTGCCGGGCATGATCGAGCTGCCCGGCTCGTTTGCCGGGATGCGGATTTCCCCGATCCCGCAGCGCGGCCCGGACGCCAACCAGCGCACGTCATTGGCGACCTTCATGCAGGCGGCCGCGAGCTGCTTGAGCGCTCCGCTTGCGGCGACGAAGGCGTCGTGGCTGGCGATGGCCGCGAACTTGTTGGGGGCGCTCACGAACTGGCGGCCGCTGATCTCGCTGATCTTCCGGGCCGCCAGCGCGGCGTACTCGGGATGGGTGTTGATCCCCGTGCCGACGGCCGTTCCGCCGAGGGCGATCTCGCGCAACGGAGGCAGCGAAGCCTCGATGATCTGGACGGCGTTTTCGAGCTGGGTGGCCCATCCGCTGATCTCCTGACCGAGCGTGAGCGGGGTAGCGTCCTGAAGGTGGGTGCGTCCGATCTTGACGATGTCCGAGAAAGCCTCGGCCTTCTCGGCGAGGGTGTCCTGCAGGTGACGCGCGCGCGGCAGCAGGTAGTCCTCGATCTGCTCCACGGCCGCAATGTGCATGGCCGTCGGGTAGGTGTCATTCGACGACTGCGACATGTTGCAGTGGTCGTTGGGGTGGACGGGCTCCTTGGAGCCGGGTTTGCCGCCCGCGATCTCGATCGCCCGGTTCGCAATCACCTCGTTGACGTTCATATTGCTGTGGGTCCCCGACCCGGTCTGCCAGACCACCAGGGGGAAGTGATCCGCGAGCTCGCCATCGATGACTTCCTGGGCCGCCTGGGCGATCAGATCTCTGCGCTCGTCGTCGAGAAGCCCGAGCTCGTGATTCGCCAGCGCTGCGGCCTTCTTGAGGATCCCGAACCCCCGGATGACCTCGGCCGGCATGTGCTCGGTGCCGATCCGGAAGTTCACCAACGAGCGCGCCGTCTGGGCGCCGTAGTACTTGTCAGCGGGAACCTCGATCTGACCCATCGAGTCGGTTTCGATACGCATCGCCATGGGGTCTCCTTCGGTGGGCAGCTGGGTGGCAACCAGCAGCCTGGCCTGCGCCTCACTCGTAGAAGGTGCGTGCGATCATCTGGTCGTAGAAGGCGAGCTTCTCCAGCGACAGACCCCAGCCCGGCGGCGTGAGCCAGAGGGAGTCGGCGACGCTCCAGGCGCGCTCGACCTGCTGGCGAACCTCGTCGGCGTCTCCGCACAACGCGAAGGTACGGACCATCTCGTCCGGGACGAACTCGGCCGTATTGACGCTCTCCCCGCGCTCCACCCGATCGTGCAGGCGGCGGACCTGCTCTCCGAAGCCGTGCCTTTCGAAGAAGGGCTCGTACTCCCGCGCGCTCGCGTAGAAGGCGACGGTGGTGCGCGCATCCTCGATCGCTTCGAGCCGGTCGGGGTTGATGGCGACGAAGAACGCGAGGTTCAGGTGCACGTCCTCGCGCCGCTTTCGCCCCTTCTCCAGGCCCGCCTTGACGTCCTGCTCCACCCGCTCCAGCGCCCAGTCGACGGACCAGATGGGATGGCCCATCACGCCATCGGCGATCTCAGCGGCCAAGCGGATGGCGGCTCCCCGCAAGCCCGCGATCCAGATTGGGATCTCCTCGCGCAGCGGCGGCTCGCCCGGTTGCAGAGCCGCAAAATCGGCGCTGTACCAGCGGCCCTCGAACGGAGTCAGACCGCGGTGGGCGCCCCGGATGATGTGGCGCACCGCGGCCACCGTCTCGCGGAGGTGCGCCATCGGCTTGTCCTGCGGTGAGCCGAACAAGCCGCGCGTGATGGCGACCACGCTACTCCCGAGTCCCAGGATGAAGCGCCCCTCCGAGACGCGATCCAGATCGATCGCGGCCATCGCCGTCTCGAAGGGACTGCGCGCGGCGGCGATCGCAATCCCACTGGCCAGCTGGATGCGCTCCGTCGCTCCGGCGGCCGCTGCAAGGGGGACCCAAGGTGGTCCCCATACCTGCGCGGCGAAGAGACCGTAGAGGCCCCGTTCCTCCGCCAGCCTGGCCAGTGCGGTGATCCCACCAGCGGGAATGGGCGGGACGAATCCCCAGTAGCGTCGTTCACATGTGTCGGCGGACATCGGGTACTCCTCCTCGAGCAGGCCAGAGATTAGCTGGAGACATTGATCTCGAAGGCTTCGAGGGCTGCGCGTGCCACCTGGTCGCCCCACTCCTGGACGAAGTGGTTCGCCTCGGGGACTTCGAAGGGCGGCGGGCAGCCGCGAACCGTCGAGCGCAGCTCGTCCATCACGGGGGGTCCGAGCACGATGTCCTGCATGCCCACGGCCATGAACGTCTCGCCTTCCCAGTCGTTGGCGAGGAACTCACGAGCCCGCCGGCCGTGCTCGACGCCCGCCATGCCCGGCTCGACCGGAACCAGCTGGGGGAACCGGCGCACACCGGCCTGGTAGCGCTCGTCGGGGAAGGGCGCGTGGTAGGCGGCGAGGTCCAGGGGCGACATGTGCGAGCCCGGAGAGCCCAGCGCCAGCAAGCCTGCGACCGGGATGTCCTCGAAAGTCCCGGCGAAGGTCTTCCACATCTCGAAGCCCGGGCTGACGGGCTTTCCGACCGGAATCGCCGTGTTCATCACCAGCAGCCGCGCGAAGCGTTCGGGCATCTCCGCCGGGATCGAGAGACCGACGATGCCACCCCAGTCCTGGCACACCAGGGTGATGCGCTGGAGGTCGAGCCTTTCTATCACGCGCATCACGGTGTCGCGATGGAAGTCGAAGGTGTAGACCTCATCGCGCACTGGCTTGTCCGAGCGCCCGAAGCCAAAGAAGTCCGGCGCGACCACGCGGCAGCCCGCCCCCGTGAAGACGGGAATCATCTTCCGGTAGAGGTACGCCCAGGTGGGCTCCCCGTGGAGGCAGAGAAAGAGGCTCTCGGCGTCGGGAGGTCCTTCGTCCACGTAGTGGAGCCGCAACCCGGCGAATCCCCGCAGGTCTTCGAGGTAGCGGGGCTGGTAGGGGAAGTTGGGAAGAACGGCGAAGCGCTCCTCCGGGGTGCGCAAGGCCTCGATCCCGGCCGTCATTCTGCTCCCTCCTGACAGTAAGGCTCGAAGATACTGTGGTCACAGAGAGTTGGGGGCATCGAATACGGTCCGGGAGGACTCCGTCGTTGGGCTTGGGGGCTGGCCGGATTGGCCGTCATTGGGCGGGCGCGGGAATCGAACCCGCATTAGAATGGCGTAAGTCCCCGAAAAACAAGAATTCCAATCGATGAGATCTCTCTCCATCTCTCAGTCGATTCGCCAACTGGCCGGCAGACGCCCTTTTGGTAACACTCGGCGGGCAACGCTCTTTTGGCGACACTCGGCGAAAACAGGGGGCACCAGGAAATGAGCCGACTTCTGATCTCGATGATGCTGAGCGGACTCGGGTTGTTGATCGCGACGCCGAATACGTTCGCGGAACCGAACCTGGAAAACGGAAAGACCAAGTTCGTGGTGTGTGAGGCCTGCCACATGCCGACCGGATCGGGCAGCAAGGAAATCGGCTCCCCGCGAATCGCGGGCCAGAATCCCTGGTATGAAACGCGCCAGCTTCAGAATTTCAAGGCGGGCATCCGCGGCACCAATCCGGCAGACAAGTTCGGCGCCGTGATGCGGCCGATGGCATTGACGCTCCCCACCGACCAGGACATCGAGGATGTCATCGCCTATTTCGAAACCCTCAAGCCGGAAATCCTCCCCCAGACCATCCAAGGCGGTGACGTCACCAAGGGAAAGGAAATCTTCTCCATCTGCGCCGCGTGCCACGGCGACGACGGCAAGGGGATCGAGGTCCTGAGCGCTCCCCGCGTCGCCGGAATTCCCGATTGGTACCTGGACCGGCAGATTCGCAACTTCGAGGCGGGCATCCGCGGCACCCACGCGCAGGACATCTTTGGCCGCCAGATGGGCGTCATCCAGAAGCTCATGCTCCCGAACGACCAGGCCATCCTCGACGTGATCGCCTACATCAACACGCTGCCGAAGGAGTAGCTGCAGAATAGGAGGAACGACGATGCAGGTTCGCTACGTCCCCCGCTTCGAGGTCGACACGGTCCTCCAACCCGACGCTGCGCTCTGGCGGGCCGGTGAGGTCGAGACCGTCAAGCTCAAGGGAACCCCACTCGACATGCAGCCCACTGATGCGATCAAGGTCAGCTGGGCAGACAAGAAGATCGGCGCCGTGGACGCCGTGCAGGTGGCCGCGGTCCACGACGGCGAGCGGATCGCCTTCCGCGTGGAGTGGAGCGACCCGACCGAGAACGGCGAGATCAGCGACAACACGGCCTTTCCCGACGGCTGCGGAATCCTTTTCCCCACGGTTCAGTACGCACCGATGGCCGTGATGGGCGCCATCGGGATGGCGGTGAACGCGTGGTACTGGCGCGCCGACGAGAATGGCCTCGGGCGCCACGTGCTGGCCGAGGGCCTCGGCACCACGCGCACCATCGACTACGAACTCGTGCGAGGTAACGGCGTCTACAAGGACGGGCGCTGGCACGTGGTCATCACGCGGGCGATGAAGGTGGAGAGCCCCGACAACCCGGTTCAGCTCGAGCCCGGCCAGAGCACCGGCTTCGGCGTGGCGGTCTGGGAAGGGGGCAAGGGCGAGCGAGCGGGAATCAAGGCGATCTCTGGTGACGACTGGATCAAGCTCGACATCGAGGCCGGAGCCAGCGCCTGATCGCGATCTCCGCCGCCGGAGTTCGAGCGGCGTCACCTACCGGACCGGCCGATCCGGTCCGGTAGGCGGAGTCGCCGGCCCGTCAAACGCCGTGCTTGCCGATGATCGCGATCGAAGCGACGTTCATGAAGGGCATACCGCCCAGGTTGTGGGTCAGGCCGAGCTTCGGGTCGCTCAACTGTCGATCTTCAGCGCGGCCGTGCAGCTGCAGATACATCTCGTAGAGCATGCGCAGACCACTGGCTCCGATCGGGTGGCCGAAGCACTTGAGCCCGCCGTCGATCTGGCAGGGCAAGCCGCCGTCGGCATCGTAGAAGCCGTCCATGACGTCCTTGATGGCTCCACCACGCGGTGAGATCTGGAGATCCTCGTAGGTCACCAGCTCGGTGATGGAGAAGCAGTCGTGGACTTCCATCATGCTGATCTCGTCACGGGGGTTCTTGACTCCCGCTTCTGCGTAGGCTCGCTTTGCCGCGATCTCGGTGGTGATGAAGTGGTCGAAGTCCCACGAGTCATGCCCCACCTCGGTGCCGTTGGAGAGCGAGAGCTGAAGAGCCTTGACCGAGACGAAGTCCTTGTAGCCCATCTCCTTGGCTTTCTCGACCGTGGTGACGATCGCGCATGCCGACCCATCGCTCACCCCGCAGCAGTCGAACAGCCCCAACGGCGCGGCGATGAGCGGCGCGGCCATGATGGTGTCCTCGCTCACCGCCCTGCGCAGATGGGCCTTGGGATTCTTGGCCCCATTTGCGTGGCTCTTGGCCGAGACATGGGCCATCGCCCGCTTCAGGTCCTTGGGATCGACCCCGTGTTTGTTCGCATAGGCCGGTGCCAGCTGGGCAAACGAGCCGGGGGCCGTCATGGCAGGACTCCAGAGCCATCTCTGCGAGCCCGCGTTGGAGCCCGGATTCGGCAAACCGCCGTATCCGGTGTCCTTGAGCTTCTCCACGCCTATGGCCAGGGCGATGTCGCTGGCGCCCGCCGCCACTGCATAGGTGGCGCCGCGAAACGCCTCGGTGCCGCTGGCGCAGTAGTTCTCGACACGCGTGACCGGGATGTTGGGAAGGCGCAGCGTGATCGAGCAGGGCAGAGCGCTCTGCCCGAGGTGGATCTCGGGCATGCAGGTGGAAAACCAGGCCGCGTCGATCTGGTTCTTCTCGATCTTCGCATCCTGCAAAGCCTCCTCGAAGGCTTCCACCATCAGGTTCTCGGCGCCCGCGTCCCAGCGCTCGCCGAACCTGCAGCAGCCCATACCGATGATCGCGACCCTGTCCTTGATTCCCGTAGCCATGTGATCTCCTCCCTAGCCCTGGGCCGTCTGGGGAATGGCCTTCCAGAAATAGCCGTGGAAGCCGCGGTCCCTGTCTTCATAGCGTTTGCGCATTGTCATCACGACCGGCTGTCCGACCGACAACTCACCGACTTCGCAATCGGTGAAGTCCGCCATGATCCGCCCTCCGCCTTCGAACTGCACCATCCCGTAGCAGTTGGGAGGCGATACCGAGACGCTCAGCAGATCACCGGTGAAGGCCTTGATATAGCCGGTCGAATCGGCGAATTCGTGATCCTCCTGCGAATGGAAGGCGTTGCAGTCCGGGTTGACACATATCGGAGACTTGGGAAACTGAGGGGTCCCGCACTTGGTGCACTTGCCACCGACCAGACCCATCAACATCTTGTTGTCACGATACAGAACGGTCAGCGCGGTCTGAGTGGGGGCTTCGGCCCGGATCCCCATCTCGGTCTCCAGCAGGTCGCGGAACTTGAGGTACTTCTGGTAGTTGTTCACCGGCTTGCGGTTGGCCAGCGCTCCCCTGGTTCCCTTGCGGGGCGGCAGATCCGCAATCGCGTCCGTCACCTCGAAGAGCAGCGCATCCGACCCCTGGCCGAAGCTGGCCACGATGATCTTGTCACCAGGCTTGGAATCCTGGAGCTCGTTGATGAACATCACCAGGGGGTGTGCGGCGCCGGTTTCGCCGCAAACCTCGTGCAGGTTGTCAGAGACCTTTTCCACGAATCCCATTCGCTTGCCGATGTTCCTCATCTCGGCCTTGAACAGGCAGGGAAAGACCACCTTGGAGATGTCCTCGATCTTCAAGCCCGTCTTGGCGAGCAGGCCGTTGATCACCTCGGGGATGATCTGTCCGTAGCCCTGATCGCGGATCCAGCGCTCTTCCCAGGTGTAGTCGTACTTGTGGTCCGCGCCGCGATAGTGATCGATGAAGTCGCGGCTCACCGAGTAGGATCCCTTGAACTCCGCGATGACGTTGTCAGAGCCGACCACCAGCGAGGCAGCGCCATCCCCGAACCACATCTCGTACAGGTAGGCACTCTTCGCCTCACGCCTGTCACTCGCCGTCACCAGCACCGACCGCTTGTCGCCCGCCCTGACCGCATCCAGGGCAGCCAATAACGCACCCGTGCCCGCCTTGAGTGAGCCCGTGTAGTCAGAGGCCACCACCTCTGGCTTGAAGTTCATCGCAGCCACGACCATGCCTGCGTTCTGCCGATCGGCAAAAGGCAGTGTGGTCGAGCCCAGATAGACCGCGTCGATCTGGCCCTTGTCGAGACCCGTCACGCAATCACGCGATGCCGCGACCGCCATGGTGAAGGCGTCTTCGTCCCAGTTGCACGTCGCCTTCTCTCCCTGAGCGAACTGGATGATGGCAGGCGCGAACCATCCCATGGACTGGAAGATGGCCATCCGCTCCAGTCGCTGCTGCGGGATATACGCGCCGTACGCTGTTATCCCAACCATTGCTTACCTCCCTCTTTCGGTTACAGGTTGCCGATCGACTCAAGCAGGAGACACACTCCGAAAGCGCGGGCCACCTACCAGAACTCGATGCTCTGAATCAACTCCTGTCCCCTGATCGCCTCTTCGATGGCTCGTTGCTCGGCCCGATCTCGGACTGCCTCCACCGTCGATACCGGCAGACCGTCTTCGTTCTTCCGATCGTGCCACCCCTGCAAATACCCGGGGACGAACGCGTAGCGGCAACCGGCCACGCCGCAACAGCTGCTATCGATGAAGGCGTGCCCCAGGACCACCAGGACTTCTCGATCGGCGTGCAGCAGCTTCATCTCCTTCTCCAGGGTGTAGCTACCGCTGATGGCCCGGACTTCTTCGCCGATCGGCCGATGGATGTATATCCCTCGAAGCGATCTGATCGTCTTGCTTCCATGTATCGACAACGATGGTTCGTCCTGGAAGGCAGAGTCGACCCGTCTCCGCGGACACGAGCATCCGAGGCCTTGGCCACTCCAGTCCCACGGTCTCGGCGGATGGCTATTTCTAGCGCTCTTTTCGGTCCGAGAAAAGCATTTGGCCGAATCCCGTGGGGATGAGGGCAGCTCGGTGATCCTCGATGCCTCAGCCCCTATAATCGCGGCGGAATCAAGCAGATCCCGCAGCTTCCAGGATTCCGAGGAAGCAGCGCGTTCGAGTGCTTTCCCAGGAGACGTCACCAGAGGAGATGTGATGGACTTCGAGATTCCGACCGAGCTGGCCAATTACCTGAAAGAACTCGACGACTTCATCGAGCGGGAGATCAAGCCCCTCGAGCAGGCCGACGACAACATCCGCTTCTTCGATCACCGGCGCGAGAACGCGCGAACCGACTGGGACCGGGGCGGGCTCCCCAACCAGGAGTGGGAGGAGCTGCTCGCCGAGGCGCGGCGCCGCGCCGACGCGGCCGGCCACTATCGCTACCCCTACCCCAAGGAGTACGGTGGCCAGGGCGGAAGCAACCTCGGGATGGCGATCATCCGGGAGCACCTCGCCGCCAAGGGGCTCGGGTTGCACAACGACCTGCAGAACGAGCACTCCATCGTGGGCAACAACGTCGGGCTGCTGCTGGTCCTGGACTACGGCTCCGAGGCCCAGAAGGCCGAGTGGATCGACGCCCTGCTCGAAGGCCGCAAGAGCTTCGCCTTCGCGATCACCGAGTCCGCGCACGGCTCAGACGCCACGCACATGGAGACGAGCGCCGTGCGCGAGGGCGACGGCTGGCGGATCAACGGCGAGAAGACCTGGAACACCGGCGTCCACAAGGCTCCCTACAACCTGGTCTTCGCCCGGACGGGTGGCAAGGCGGGAGACGGAAACGGGATCACCGCATTCCTGGTGCCGATGGACGCCCCGGGCGTCAAGATCGAGGAGATGCTCTGGACCTTCAACATGCCGACTGATCACGGCCGCGTGTCGCTCGCCGATGTTCGGGTCGGCGACGATGCGATCTTCGGCGAGGAAGGGCGGGGGCTTCAAGTCGTGCAGCACTTCTTCAACGAGAACCGCATCCGCCAGGCGGCCTCGAGCCTTGGCGCTGCACAGTTCTGCATCGACGAGTCGGTGGCGTACGCGAAGGTGCGGGCACCCTTCGGCAAGCCGCTTGCCATCAACCAGGCGATCCAGTTCCCGCTCGTCGAGCTGCAGACGCAGTGCGAGATGGTGCGCGCGCTGATCCACAAGACCGCGTGGATGATGGATACCTACGGTGCCTTCTCGGTCTCCGACAAGGTCTCCATGTGCAACTACTGGGCGAACAGGCTCTGCTGCGAGGCCGCGGACCGAGCCATGCAGGTGCACGGCGGGCTGGGCTACTCGCGCCACAAGCCCTTCGAGCACATCTACCGGCACCACCGGCGCTATCGGATCACGGAAGGCGCCGAGGAGATCCAGATGCGCCGGGTGGCGGGCTACATGTTCGGCTTCATGAAGCAGCGCGCACCCAAGGGCGTGGTCGAGGACTGAGCCGTCTCCGGCCAAGGCCGGAGACCAGAGCGCCCTCGAGAAGCGGCCGGCGGCCGCTGCAGAGCACACAGGAATGATTCGGGCTAGGCTCGAAGCGAAGCCGATGCCG
>Ga0307423_1000247_pt1 | contig 36235 bp, 34 predicted proteins | sample SalMarWE160310MG_FD_202154 | JGI IMG/M metagenome (GOLD analysis project Ga0307423, IMG submission 202154) | Salt marsh sediment microbial communities from the Plum Island Ecosystem LTER, Massachusetts, United States - WE1603-10 | ecosystem: Environmental > Aquatic > Marine > Intertidal zone >... | reverse complement strand
CCTGCTGCTCACGGTCGTCGCGTTTGCATCAGTGCGCTGGGTGATGAAGCGAAGAACCGGGCGCGTCGACGTATCGTCGAACTGACGCCGGGCACCGACTCAGGTTCGGCCCAAACCGGGGCGATGCTTCACGAGAATCGAGGCGGGCCTCGTGGCGGTGCGATAGATCCATGTATCAATGTGCCGGCTCGATGATCCAATTTGGAGCAGGACCCGGAACCTGCGGACGGTTCGGACCGTTATTACACCAGCGATGTAGTCGGTAATGGGCTATTCGGAGGTCAACGATCGCATGGGACGCTGAGTGGTCATGGCGCCTACTTGGTGTAGTCAGTAAGCTAAGGATGGGTTTTTAGATAGCGAGGCGAAATGCAGGAAGGCATCTACACCGCCACGGAGTATCGAGAACCGGCTCTCGAGCCTGGTATGACGTATCAGGGCCCCATTGAAACCCTGATTGGCAGTTTCAGCGATGAGCGCGATGCGATCGAGGCAGCTCGACGTCAGTGGAAGGACTTTGGTATGTCCGATTCCCACGATGTCGCCTGGTGGATCGTCCGCAAGCAGGGCGAAGGCCTTGCTCGTTGGATCGCCGAAAGCCGGAGCTCGGTAGAACGTGTGCTGGATCTGAGAACGAATGCGCTAGTCGAGGTCGACGCGTAGGTCGGAGCGGTGACAAATACCGGCGGCGTGTCGAGGCATCGCAGAGACGTCGACCACTACAGTGGCCTTGTCGCGGGTGTATAGGGAAGGGACTAGCAAGTGCCGGTCGAGACTGTTCCGTTCAAGGTCCTGAAAAACGGCGATTTCCACAGCGACGATCCGGCCTACTACGAGAAGGTGGGCGGGCAGTGGAAGCCGACGAGTTGGCGTACGTATGCCGATGAGGTGATCAGTGTAGGCAAGGCCATGATCGCGCTCGATGTGGCTCCCGGTGACGTGATCACCATCCTCGGGTTCAACCAGGCCTCGTGGGTTATTGCCGATGTGGGCGCAATGGCCATCGGTGCCGTCCCCGCCGGCGTGTATACGACGAACTCACCTCGAGAGTGCCAATACATTCTCGAGCACTCCGAATCGCCGCTGCTTGTCATCGAAGATGAATCGCAGTGGAACAAGATCCAGGAGATCCGTCAAAGCATTCCCGCACTTCGTCATGTGGTCGTCATGCGTGGTGGTCCCGAGATCGACGATCCCATGGTGACGTCGTGGGAGGAATTCATTGCGAAGGGCGCTGATGTCCCGACCGAGCGCTTCGATGCCCGTCTCGCTTCACTAGAGCCTGACCAGCTCGCCACTTTCATCTACACATCAGGCACAACCGGGCCGCCCAAAGCGGTCATGTTGACCCATGACAACCTCATGTGGACCGCCAGTCAGGCGATCCATGCCACCGGGATCGGTAAGGACGACACGAGCGTGTCGTATTTGCCGCTCTCGCACATCGCCGAGCAGGTCTTCTCTATCCATGGCCCCGCCGCGTCGGGTTGGGCGGTCTACTACGCCGAGTCGATCCAGAACCTCGCCGACAATCTCCAGGAAGTCCAGCCGACCGTGTTCTTTGCGGTCCCGAGAGTGTGGGAGAGGTTCCAGGCCGGAGTGCTTGCCGAGCTCGCCAAGACCACAGGAGTGAAGGCGAAGATCGCAGACTGGGCTCGCGGGGTCGCAACCAAGGTCACAGACTTGCGGAACCACGGCAAGGAGCCGACGGGTGTACTAGCTGCGCAGTACAAGGTCGCAGACAAGCTTGTCCTATCGAAGGTCAAGCACGCCCTCGGCTTGTCCAGGACGATCATCCTCATTACGTCCGCCGCCCCGATCTCGCCCGAGCTGCTGAAGTTCTTCATGTCGCTCGACTTGCGTATCCAGGAGGTCTACGGGCAGTCGGAGGACTGCGGGCCGTCGACCATGAACCAATCGGACGCCATCCGGATCGGGTCGGGTGGTCGTGCCTTCCCCGGTGCCGAGGTGCGTATCGGAGGCGACGGTGAGATTCTGGTCAAGGGCCGCAACGTCTTCGCCGGCTACTACAAGGACCCCGAAGCCACTGCAGAGACACTGATCGACGGCTGGCTGCACTCCGGCGACCTGGGTGAGATCGACGAGGAAGGCTTCTTGTGGATCACCGGGCGCAAGAAGGACATCATCATCACAGCCGGCGGCAAGAACGTGGCGCCGAAACCGCTCGAGACCGGCCTCAAGGACCACGAATTGATCTCGGAGGCAGTTGTAATTGGTGATCGTCGCAAGTTCCTCTCGGTCCTGGTGACTCTCGATGAGGAGGGCGCCGAGAAGTACATGCTCGAACGCAACCTGACGGGCCCCGCCCACCTCAGCGTGGAGATCCGCGACGAGATCCAGAAGGCGATCGATCAGCTCAACACCGGGTTTGCCCGGGTGGAGCAGTTGAAGAAGTTCGCGGTGCTCCCGCGACAGCTTTCCATCGAAGGCGGCGAACTGACACCGACGCTGAAGGTGAAGCGCAACAAGGTCAGCGAGCACTTCGCCGACGTGATCGACGGAATGTACGCCGACTGAGCAACGTCGGGTTTGGTGTCGCCGGGTCGGTAACATCACTGTCCTATGGATTCTTCAACTGTTGTCGAGATAACTGAACCTGCGCTCGAGCAGATCATGTCGCTTCGTGAGCAAGAGACAATTGCCGATCTGCATCTGGGCCTGCGGATCGCAGGCACCAATGCCAACGGCTTTGTCTACGAGACCGCGTTTCTTCGTCCTGAAGACGTAACACCCGACGACCATGTCGAGCACCACGGGCAGCTTCCCGTCGTGATCGCAGGAGACAGCGTCGACAATCTTCGCGGTGCGGTCCTCGATCTGGGCGGCGATGCGACGGCACCCGGCCTGGTATTGCGCAACCCGAATCCGGCGACACCGCCGATTACCGAGGGAGAGGTCGAGCTTTCCGGAAGTGTGGCCGAACGGGTGCAACAACTCATCGACATGTACATCAACCCTTCGATCGCATCGCACGGTGGGTATGTGACTCTCTCAGAGGTAGACGGTGACCGGGCTCTCGTCGAACTCGGTGGTGGCTGTCAGGGGTGCGGGTTGGCTGCGATGACCTTGAGGCAGGGAATCGAATCTTCGATCAAGCATCATGTGCCGGAGATCGTCGAAGTAGTCGACGTCACCGACCACACCGCCGGCGAGAATCCCTTCTTCGCCTGATCTCTCCGGATACGGCAAAGCCGTAGGCCCGGTGGTGAATGTCACGCAAACAAGGCTGCAAATGAAGGTGGGCGCCCCGTTTCGGGGCGCCCACCGCGCCTAAGGGAGTTGCGTGTGAGTAGCCAGACGCGTGCGGGCCGCTGGCGACACTCCCTCAGGCTGTTCGAACCGCGAGATCGTCGTCGCCGGGGCTGTCCTCGGAGTCATCGGGCTCGTGGGTCATATGAGCCCGCATCGCGGTGGCTGTAGCGAGGGCGTTGCGACCGGCTTGTTCGCCGATTCGCGGAAGCTTTACCGAGCGACGTCCGGAGAACGATTCGCGGATTCGGGCAGCGGTTGCCGTCTCGGCGTCTTCATCACTAATGGTCTGGTTCTCGGGTTGCGACGCGACTGGTGTTCTGCCCTCAGTGGTAGGCGAGGGCTGGTCCTGCGAAGCGGAAGGAGGGGGAGTACTGGGTGCCGGTGCTGTGGGTGACTGGGTGGTACGAGGAACGCGGGCTTCAATATCGGAGGCAATCGACCTGAGCGTGTTGATACGGTCGATGAGAATGGAGCTTTCTGTCTCATATTCCTCGCGAAGCTTCTGCAGCTTGGAGTTGCGATCGGCGATGAGACGCTCTGTCTCGGCCTCCACCTCAGTGATGACCCGCAATGCTTCGTCACGGGCCGCATTGATGATGGCCTTGCCCTCGGTGATGGAGCTATCGGCATCGTCGCGAATCTCGGTCATGAATGAGAAAGCTTCCCGACGGGCTGCGCTGACCATTTCCTCGGCCTCAGCCCTGGCGTTTGCGATGATCTCATCGCTGACGCGCTTTGCGACGACCATGGTCATCTTGAGAGCGTCCTCGGCCTCCCTACCAAGTGCCAGCTCCGCTTCGAGTTCTTTAATACGGTTGCGGGCCGTATCGAGCTCGGTGCGCAGCTGGAGCATTTGGGTGGCGAGATACTCGTCGACACGACCAGGGTCGTAACCTTGTTCGACTAGGGGAAATTCGGTTGTCAAGCGTTCGCCCGACACATGTCACCTCTGTTGAGTCCAGCACTACTCAGCCACTAGGAGTGTATCGGCAACCACTCTAGGAAGTCAACTAGTTTTTCGACGCGCAAATTGACTAGTCATCTGGTGCAACGATTGCTGGTCATACGTCAATCCTCGTCGGCATTCTTGAGTGCGTCGAAGTCGGAGATCATCGCTCGCAATTCGGCGGCGAATGCCTGCCGCTCGGTGACGATCGTGGGCCGTCCTGCGAACAGATCGCGGTTGGCGGCGAGGCTCAGCGCCGACTCAAAGAGGACTTTCGAGAGTGATGCCCGCTTGGCGACGAGTCCCTTCTGGAAATAGTCCCTTCCCAGCTCCATCGCTTGTGGCAAGACGGTCTCCGCGGTGAGACCGCTCTCGAAGGCCCTGTCTTCAATGATGTCACCGACGACACGGTATGCCTCGATGAAGGGTCGAAGGATCGCATTGGACACGAGCGGGCGGAACCCTGCGAGGATGGCGCCGGCGTCTCCGTCGTCGAGGTGTTCACTCAGCGCCGGATCGCCATCGGCGAGCTCGTTGCGGATCTCTTGCTCGAACTGGTCAGTTGCCGAGAAGAAAAACTCGAATTTGAGCAGATCGCGGATCCGCAGTGCCTCGTTGAGGATCGCTCGCCGTAGTGGTCCCTCGAAACCCTCTCTTGCGATGTGAACCAGTGCAAGCTCTGCGATGGCCCTGTTGACGAAGAAGTGAATGATCGTGTTGCGGTAGTACGCCAGGGCGAGGTGCTGGTTCTCGTGGATGTTGTAGTAGGTCTCGGTGGGGCCGTCGAAACGCTCCACAACGCCCGCAGCCGTCAGTTCATCCAACGTCTCGCGTATCGCCGCAGGTTCGTCGAGGCGAAGCTTCTCCGAAGTTGGGAGGTCACGTCTGGCCACGAAGTCCAGATAGGGGGTTAGCAGGTCGCGGGTTTCGGAGACGGTGATGCTTCGGTCGTCCGCGCTGAGCAAGGCTGTGGCCACCAGCGATGTCGGCGTTATCGGGGTCACCTCGTTGAGACGGTTGGCGATTTCGAAGGCGAGCTTGGGCACGGCAGCGTTGTGGGTGTCTTCGGGATCAGCCGGTAGTGCATCCTCGAGGGCGAGGAATGCCTTGACTGAAATCGGCGGGCCAAAACGAACGTGGATGGCCCCGAAGCGCTGACGCACGCCACGAATCGTCTCCACGAGCCATTTGAGGGATTCGCGCTCTTTGGCTCCACCGGACTGCTCGCTGGTGTACGAGCCGACGTCCTGGATCTGGTCGTATGCGATCGATACCGGGATGAAGATGACATCTTCGGCGGAACCACGAAGGTAGGAGTCGACCACGTATGCGAGCATTCCGTAGCGGGGCGGGCGCAGCTTGCCGGAGCGGGAGCGTCCACCCTCGATATACCACTCGAGGGGAAAGCGCTTCTCGAGCAGGTAATCGACGTAGCGACGGAGAACGAATTTGTACGGTTCGTTGTCCCGGAATTCACGCCTGATGAAGAAGACGCCGCTACGACGGAGGAATGGGCCGACCGGGAAGAAGTTCATGTTGATGCCGCCGGCCGTGTGGTTGGCCGGCAGGCCGTTCTGGTATAGGACGTATTGCAATACCAGGTGGTCGAAGTTGGACTTGTGCGATGGGAGGAAGACGAGGGGGTGGTGCTGGCTCAACTCGTACAGCGCAGCCAGTTCCTCCTCGTCGTAGACGAGTTCGGTGTATGCCTTGTTGATCAGCCATCGAATGGCGCCGGCGACGAGATCGATCACAAAGGGGCGATGGGTGGCTGCGATCTCTTTGACGTACCGACGCGTTCGTGCAGCCATCGACTCGTATGAGGTGTTGGCTTCCTGGGCGAGTTGAGCAACTCCAGCAGTGAAGGAGGGGGATTCGATGAGTGATTCCCTCGGGAATCTGGGCACCTTGTAACGGCTGCCTCGTAGTTTGCGCTCCGCTCGCTCGAGTTCGATCCATGCCTGGCCGGCGGCAAAGAGGGCGAGGCTCAAACCCGCGCTCCGGCCACGGCCGTTTGGTGCGTCCCAATCGGCACGAACGTCCGAGGCCCGAAGAGGTGTTCCGGCCACGATGCGGACCCGGTCGGGCGTCCGGCTGTATATGGCGTACTGCCGAACCGGGTCCGGGTCCCTCGGGTCGCCGAAGCTGAGGACGTCTCGCCAACCGACGGTGCGTCGTCCGCCTCGTTTGGGGGGCAGCCAGCAGACCCGCAGCGGGATGACCAGCGGGTCGCTGTCCGATTGCAGAAACGCTTCGATGCGCGGGTCGAGGTTGCGGCGGTCTTTGCGCCTGCTCCGGGGGAGCACCGCGATTTGAATGTCGCCGCGTTCCACACGTCCGGGTTTGTTGCGTTCGATCCAGCCGTTGAGAAGGCCCTTCTCGAGCGGCCCGCTCAACTCGAGCAGGATCAGGTAGGGGCCTTTCTTGATCGGCCACCGGGGCTCGTTGTTCAGTTCCCGGTCCGCGTAGCGATTACCTCCCATGGGTGAAGTGTAGAGGTTGCGACCAGCAGCGTCCGAGGTAGTTGGCGTACCAGGGCCCGGCATCGCAAATGGCCCGGGGATTCAGCCCCGGGCCATGCCATAGAGTCTTGTTTCTGGTGTTACTTGTCGCCGCCGAGGAGCCCGCCGAGACCGCCCAGGGCGTCCTTGGCCTTGTCCATGAGGCCGCCGGCTTCACCACCGTCTCCACCGTTGCCTTCGAGAAAGCCCTTGACCTGGTCGCCGATCGGGCCGGGCAGCTTGTCGGCGATGAACCCGACGACGGTCTCGATAACGTCCTGGGCCTTATCGACGGGAAGGCCGGTCTTCTCCTGGATCGTCTTGAGCAGTTCGTCCATTCTGTCCTCCACATGTGGTTGTTGTGTGCCCGGGACACGCTAGCGGAGGGAGGAGTTCCCTGGTGATGGTGGCGTGGTTTGGGCTCAGCGATTGGGCGGGCGAGAGGCTGCCCGCGCCGATCGGGAGGGAGGGTGTGTCGACGCGGGCAGTAACTCGCTGAGCGTGATACCAGGGGCGAGACCATGCGGACAGCGCTGTTCGCAGTGCCGGTATGGGTCGCGATTGGCCCCGGTATTGGACTTCCCAGCCATGTGCGGGTTATCGACTGTTCGTCAGGAAATGCTGAGGGATTTATCGTTGCTCAGCAGGAAGAGTCATCGTGCTCGACGAAGCCGAGCAACCCGGGACCACCCCCGACGGACGTGGAGAGAAACCAGGTACGGACCTCCAGCGTCGGCAGGTTCGGAATCAAGGTCGCACCGTCGGAGGCGCACCCCTCACGGCGGTATTCGATGGTGAACTCGTATGTCGTTGTGTCGGAAGGTTCGAGCACATCCCGGCGATCCCAGATCGCATCGACATCGCCCGGTATGGGCGTCGGGTTCCCGGGACCCATGATCGGGTTGAGGCGGGTTGCTTCGACCGATGTCCCGCCGAGCGGTCCCAATACCGGCCATCTGATCGACTCGATGGTGACATCGTGGCCGGTGTTGTTGGTGACCAGCAGTCTGAACCGACACGACATCTCGGGGGTGACGTCCACGAGGTGGAGGTACGTCGAGTCGTCCTCCAGCGATCCGACATCGACGCTCGTGCCCGTGCAGGTGACGGGTTGTGCGTCGACGGAGACAGAAACGCCGGTGCTGGTCCCCGTGTAGCGCAACCACAACACGGCGACAGAGATCGTTAGCAATCCGAGGACTACCCAGCGTATGTACCGGGGTTGCGAGGCGCCCATATGGCTCCGATCAGAACGCCAATTACCTGGTAGATTCTACTGTTCGGACCGGTCTAGGAGTTCAACCCCAACCGATCTCGTGGAGTCGCTCATCGCTCAGTCCGAGGTGGTGGCCGATTTCGTGGAGAACGGTCTTGCGGATCTGTTTGCGCAGGCCATCGGGAGAGAGGCCCATCCGCAGATGGGGCTGGCGGAAGATGGTGATCTTGTCTGGCATAGCTCCGACGTAGAACTCGCCACGGTGGGACAGCATCACACCTTCGTAGAGCCCGAGCAGATTGCCATGCCCTCGCCGCTGCGCGGGCGTAGGGTTCTCTTCGACGACGACCCGGAGGTTGTCGATTTGTTCGACTACCCATTCGGGCAGTTCGGCGAGGACTTCGTCGACTACTTCTTCAAACTCAGCCAGTTCCATGGTCAGATGGTACGACGGCGCCGTGCCGTTGCGAACGATCGGTCGCCCGGGGCTATGGTGATTGGCGAGGCAGTAGCGGGGACGCTACGAGATCTTTCTGGAGGTGACATGCGCAGACGAGGACGACGAGAATGCGCCGATCATGCGCCGATTCCGTATGTGACGAGAGCCGCCCGAAGCACATACCGAAATTTACCATCTTGGCGGACTGCTGAGTATGCTCTGTCGTATGAGAAAGCGACATGCAGCGCTGATCCTCACTGTGGTGATCCTGACCGGTTGTAGCAATGCAGGTGTGTGTGGCCACAGCCAGCCGGAATCGGTTCTGGTGGATGCGTCGGCGTTCGCAACACCGGAGAGCGTGATCGAGGTATGCATCTTCCCGGCAGACGAACCGGACAATGTCGCCTGCAGCGTCGAGGGGGGCGCGTGGGCCTCGGTGACGTGGCATGGGGAGTACCCGGAGGCAGTGGGCTACACCGTGATCAGGGCCAACACCGACGGCACCCAGGAGACGCTGGTCACCGGGTCGTACCACTTGCAGTGCCAGCCGGGGACTGTCCGAATCGAGCTGGGAGTTCGACCCGGACAGGAGTGACCAATCACGGTCGCGTCCGGTATGAAGCCCGGTCCGCTGATGGTTGGATGCAGACTCGGCATTGCTACACTCCGGTCGTTCCGGGCGCTTAGCTCAGCGGGAGAGCGCTGCCTTCACACGGCAGAGGTCACTGGTTCGATCCCAGTAGCGCCCACTCCGAAAGCCGTTGCACCGCAACGGCTTTCGGTTGTTTTGAGTTGCGGCCTGCATGGCGAGAGTTACTTCAGGACGCGCATAGGACGCGATATTCCGTGGCTCGTCGTGTCCGGTTTCGGTTCATGATGGACATTGTGGCTCCGGTTGGCGTCTTCGAGATCCCTGTGCTCGTCAGGTTGCAGTCTGAGTGTCAGCGGGCTGTCCAACCGCGGTCGGGTATCCAGATTGAGTCCGCGACTCGGTTGCCCAGGGCCGGATCAGCGAACGTAAAGACATCCTCGAGGACCTCTGAAAAGCCGGTGGAGAGGCGGTCGCCGAGCTCTTGACGCTGTAGCCATCGTTGCCACCGATCCTGTGCCAGTGCGGGGAAGTCGTGTAGGACATCTCGGAGAGGAAGGGGTTGCACCTGCCGGTGGCGAGCGACGGCATCAAGCGCTCCCTGCAGTTCCTTGCCGTTCACTTGGCTGGAGGAGGTGAGCAGGACGATATCTGCGAAGTCGCGCCACCGCGTGGATGCCACGCCTCTCGCCAGTGCGGTGACGAGTTTTTCGGCAAGGACCATGGGCAGGGGGTAACCGATGACGCGGATCGACTCCGCGTCTTCGAGTATCGACGGAATGTCGATCGTTATCGGCTCCGGCCACACAGGATCCCCAACGTTCACATCTACCTTCAACCTGAGTTGGGCCGTGTGCAAACCAGCGTCCATCGACACTCGGATGCCCGAGTACTCGTCTCCTTCTCTGATGACTTCGGCTGTTGCTGTGGACAGGTCGAACTCCACACCGTCTGGACGGGAGAGGGACGCTATGTCCACAATCATTGATCGGACGGTGTCCGCGTCATTTGCTAACTCGAGGCCCTGCAGATCGATGTCGCGGGTAGGGCGTCGCTGGCTGAAGGCTGCGAGAAGCATTCCGCCCTTCAAGACGAGCTTTGACGCGTATCGCGATGTCCCCAATCGCGCCAGGAACCCCTCGAGCACGTAGAGGGACATGAGTTCGTCGGTGGGGCGCCGCATCTTTCTGGCGGTGCGTTGCAGCGCCAGGTAGCGCTGTTGAGCCAACTCGGTACTGCTCTCATTTGTCACAGGAGGATCTCGAGGTCATGGCGGAGAAGCGAGCGGGCCCTTGGGAACGATTCGGCGATCTTGAGGAGCGCGGATGGCTGCGAGCCACGGCGTCTCAGCCAGGTCCTGAGCGCTTCACGACCGAGCTCGTCACCCTCGAGATGGCGCATGCGATAGGCATCGCAGATGGAACGCTCAGCGGAATAGAGGCCCATTACCAGGCCGGTTCCGAGATCCAGCGTTTCGCGGCCCACTTCGAAGGTCGCCGGCGAGAAGGAATGCCAGCGCACCGGGGCCAGGGTTCTCGGCCTCCGGTGTCCTCGCGGGAGTGCTGCGTCGATTCTCGAAGGGATGAGGTCTGTCAATCCGTGTTTAGCAAGCGCCGATCCGAGGCAGAGCGTTGTCCGTGACGTCAGGGCGGCGAGCTCAACAAGGTCCAAGTCTGCTGGTGGCGCATCCGGCTTTCGATACACGCCTGGAGCGATACGTTCCAGCAGCCCCTCGGCCAGGAGTCGCTCCAGGCGCCGGTCAGAGATGCCCGCCTGGTGTGCCTGTGCCCAACGAAACACGGGTGGCAACCCGCCTGGGAGCGTATCGTTCCGGGGTGCTGGCGACACGGGGACTCCTCCTGCCGGGGTAACTTGAACTGCAGGGAATCGTACACATATAGGGCGTACATGTAAACAATAACCTGCGTTTCGGCCTAGTGGCCGACGTAGACAGTCCACGGGGTGCCTCATCTCCCGATATCGCGCCCGGGTGGGTCGGCGCGGTTGGAGTGCGATGCGATCTGCGATTCGAGCCTTGTGGCTGCTTCGATGTCGGCCCCCTCGTAGAGGTGGCCGTAGACGTCGAGGACAGTGCGCACGGACGTGTGGCCAAGCCGGTCGGCGATGACCTTCGGGTGCTCGCCCTGGGCGATGAGAAGAGCGACCTGTGAGCGGCGGAGTGTATGGGTGCCGAGATTGTGGTTGAGGTTGGCGCCGGTGAGGGCGGGTTTCCAGACCCGACGCATCCAAGCGGTCCGCCGGATGGGTCCACCTTCTGGTGCTGGGAAGATCCACGCTTCCGGTTCCGGCTCATTGAGCTTTGCGATGTGCTCGACGAGCTGCTCCGAGATGGAGTGGGGGAGTACGACGTTCCGGATGCTCTTGGCCGTTTTGGGCGGACCGATGATGATCTCACCGCGGACGTCGGATACGGTGCGGCGGACGCGAATCATGTCCCGATCCGGGTCAAAGTCGCGGAACTGGAGGCCGGCCAATTCTCCGATGCGTAGGCCGCCGAAGGCGCCGACAAGGACGAGCGCCCGGTAGCGGGGGTCGATCGCAGCGGCGAGTCGCATCACCTCGTCCACGGTCAGAACCGAGGGCTCCTTGTGCTCGATCTTGGGCAGTCGGACGTCGTGGGCGGGGGAGAGGGCGATCAGGCGGTCTCGTACAGCGAGGCGGAATACGCCGGATGCGATCTGCCATGCTTTCTGGACGGTGGCCGGCGCTTTGCCCTCAGCGATGAGGTCGGCGATCCATGCTTCGAGGTCGGAGGGCTGAACGCTACCGATTGGCCGGTTGCCGAGGTGGGGGAGTACTGACGAGTTGAGGTATGAACGGTCCCGTGCCTGGGTCGATCTGCGGAGGGTCACCCGACCGGCCAGCCATCGCTCCGCAACTTCCTCGAACAGTACTTTGCCGGCTTGCGGGTCGATCCAGTCGCCTCTGTCGAGCTTGGCGAGTTCGTTGGTTAGCCACCGTTGTGCGTCGATGCGGCGATCGAAGGTGTTGGAGCGCCACTTCCCGTCGGAGGCCTGATAGCGGGCCCGGTACCGTCCGTTGTTGCGCCGATCGATCGAGGTGGCCGTCATGAGCGTCCTCGGCGGTCGGTTGTCAGCGTGGCCTGCCTGTCAGTCTGCGAGCACGAGGATGCAGGTCCCAGCGCGGTTTGGTCGATCTGCTGGTCGATCCACTGCTGAAAATCGCTCCACCGGTATCGGAGGTGCCGCCCCACCCGGAGAGCGGGCGGTCCCTGCCTCCGGTAGCGCCACGAGTACAGCGTCTTGACCGGGACGGCGAGGTACCGCGCATGTTCTGCATGTTCGTCGACGTCGATTAGGTGGTCGTTGTGATCCATGTGCTCACCCTGCGGGAGGACCCTCTCACTGGAATCTCATTGGCGCCGTAGGCGGGGATCTGGCCTGATGAGAGGGGTAATGGGACTCTGGTGAGAGGTCTGCTGAGACTCTGGTCAGAGGATGAGAGGGCTCGTGGGACTCTGATGAGAGGGTGAGTGACTTCATTGGAGGGGTTTCTGGAGCCGTCTGAGGAGATCGGGCCGTGGAGTGCATCATCGAGATTCCCCTCTCCGCCGGCTCATGTCTCCGTCGGTGGAATCTCTGGGGAGACCGGAGGGGCCTACACCATCGGATCTGGGCTCACGTGGGCGTATTCGTCCCGGGGATCTGGCTCGGCGTGCCGGGAGCCCCGATTCCTGCGGATTGCGCATCCTGGGACAACACACAGGATGTATCGACCGCCATACATCGAGAATTGACAGAGGTACTGAAAGGAGATCCTGATGGAATCAAACCAGCGACGAGCACGAGCGATCGAACCTCCCCACGTCCGATGCACATCGCGCTGCACCCGCCTCAACACCACACGCAGCTGCAACAAGTTGCTCGCGGTTAACTGGTTAACCGGGGAGGGGCAGTGATGGCGTTGGATCGTGGCAAGCTGACGAAGATCGATCGTCGGCTCTTCGCGGAGCTCGATCACGGCGATGGGCCCCAAACGGTGAAGGTCCCGCTGTCGGATGCGGCATGGTCGACTTGGCGACGGTATTGCGACGTGCTCGGGTTGACCATGGGGGAAGGCATCGCCACCTTGGTTGACAGCGAGCTTGCCGCAGTGGTCGACGATGCTTTCGACCGCAACGTTGCGGTGTTGGCGATTCGGGCTAATGAGCAGCTGGCTGCTCGCGAGGCTGAGCTCGCTGGCCGGGAGCGTGAGGCGGAGGCGGCCGAGGGGAGGCAACGTGCCTGGAGCGAGCGTCTTCGCCGGTGGGAGGCCGAACTCGAGGTCAGAGAGATGCAGGTAGAAGACTCATCCAAGTCGCTACTCCAACGCATCAGCACGCCGAAGATCGGGCGAAATGACCGTTGTCCTTGCGATTCCGGGCTTAAGTACAAGCACTGCCACGGCCTACCTGCTCGACCACCTAACGTTGTCCCCAGATAACGGGAACGCCGAAACAGTGCCGGTTCGAGGGCGCGGAAGGGCGCTCGATGACGGGCGGCGGGTCCCTGGGTGATGAGCGCAGTGTGCGGGGTTCTGGTGTGCCGGGATCCACAGCGTGGTGGAGCAGGCTGCGGCGCCGAGCCTGTTCGGCGAACCTGCGCGCCCGCTTGCCACGCTCGGCTTGATCGAGATTCACCGGTATTTGGTCGGGTTCACAGGCGGGCGACCAACAACAGCCGGCTCACTGCCAGCCAACCACGATCCGGAGCCCGACTTGGCGTACTCTGCGGGTACTGCGTCAGAGGGCATGTAACGATTCCTGTTCCTTGTGGTGAGTACTGGGTGAGGAGGTGTTGTGACGGGCGAGCGGAGTGACGGCGAGTTGCCGATGGCTTCGGGTGATGATTTGGCCGCATTTACTGAGATGTACGAGCGCTCGTCGGCGGAGATCCTTGCCTACTTCTACCGGCGAACCTGGGATCCACATGTCTCGGCGGATTTGGTCGCTGAGACCTTCGCCGCGGCGTGGTTGCGACGTGGTACGTATCGCGGCAGGGAGGGTGCACCGGTCGCGTGGCTGTTCGGTATTGCCAAGCGGGAGCTGGGCAGGTATCGGCGTCAGCGGAGGATCGAGTTTCGTGCCGTCAAACGTCTTCGCATACAGGTCCCGCAGTTGGGGAACGACTCGGTGGAACGGATCGAGGAGATGGTCGATGCCAGTGCCTTCCGAGCCGAGTTGGTGGCTGCGTTGAGGCGGTTGTCGGCTTCCGAGCGTGACGCGGTGCGGCTGCGCGTCATTGACGATCGGTCTTTCAGGGAGGTCGGGGATCGGCTGGGTTGTTCGGAGGGTGCGGCCAGGGTGCGTGTCCATCGCGCGCTCAGGAAGTTGGCGGATACGATCGAGGCTCCGACATGAGAAGGATTCCCTATCTCGAAGATCTCCAGGCCGAACTAGAGCGTGCAGCGCAGAGTTCGCTGATTCCGGTGCACCGTCGCTTGTCTGGGATAGCAGTCGCAGCCGCTGCCTTCGTCCTTGTTGTCACTGTTGGGGCCGTGACGTGGCTGATCCGTGGTCCCCATGAGGTGGCGGCTCCGACAACTACCTCAACAACGGCACAGCAGATCGATGAGGTGGATACACCGCTGGCTTGGGCAAGGGTTCCCCAGGAATCTGTGTACATCTCGGAGTCCTCATTCACACTGCAGCGCGTCATCGAGGGACCTCACGGCTTCATCGCAGTTGGCGACGAGTCTGGCGCCTCGGAGCAGCGCAACGGACTGGTGCTCAGGTCCGACGACGGCACTGTGTGGACCCGTATCGATGATCCCACAGTCCTCGAGGGTGTGAGCCTCCAAGCCGTTGCCGATTCGGCTAGCTCGATGGTGCTGGCGGCCCTCGGCCCGGACACTGATTTGCGCTTCTACTCCAGCGGGGACGGAGCCGCTTGGGATGCCGCATCGATCGAGGCAACCGGCGACATATCAGGGCGCGTCGCACACGCTATCGCTCCATTCGGTGACGGGTTCATCGCAGCTGGCAGTGGATGGTTGGGTGATGGCCCCGATGCGGTCGAGACCGGAGTGATCTGGGTCACCGATACCGGACACAGCTGGCAGGAGATCGTGGTTCCCGCGTTCGCTGCATCATCACTCAGTGACATCCTGGTGGTGGACGGCGTCGTCCACATTGCCGGCCTGTCCGAGATCGGCGACGGCGAGAGCGAACCGACGATCTGGGTCTCACGCGACGATGGGACCACCTGGTCCACGACACGGCTTCCTCGGATCGAGGCCCACGGTTTTGCCGGTGTTTCAGGTATCGCCGAACGCGATGGATTGTGGGTGGCTGTCGGTTTCGAGGGTAACTCGGGCGCCGTATGGACATCGGACGACGGCATTGACTGGCGGCGGTACAAACCTCAGGGCGACGAATTCAGTGCTGAGAAGCTTCCCACTCGGGTGCACGACGTGGTTGTCACCGAGCACGGGATCGTGGCCGTGGGTGCCCAGTTCCTCGGGTCCGACATTAGGCGCATAACCTGGATATCACCCGACGGCGAAGGATGGACAAGGCTCGACCTCGCCGATCCGACGACAATCGAGAGCGCCTCTGTGGTCGCGTACTCGTTGGCGGCCCACGAGTCGACAGTCGTTGCAGTCGGCGCAGAGATGGCAATGGAGGGCGCCAGTCTCGGCGCCGTGCTTATCTCTCCGCCCGGACCCGGCATGGCGCCGCTGGCAGCCATGGCTGATACGCAGACGTCGGGTGCAGATGACAGTGACGACCAACCAGCGGCCGTGGCCGACGATGGATGGCTGCGGCTCGGCATCGACTCATTGGTCGCCGAAGGATACGAAACTCACGACGGCACATGGGTTGACGCAACACTGAATCCGCTGCTTATGTGGGATGCGGGCGACATCGCCCGACTCGTCGTCCCCGGTGCGTTCCGGCTCGATGCCACTACAGGCGAGCTGACGCCATGGATTGTGGAACGCATGCCCCGACTCGGTGACGGTCTCGAAGTCGCAGGCGACGGAACCGTCACGGTGACCTACACAATCCGGGAAGAAGCCGTCTGGGAAGACGGAACCCCGGTGACCGGAGCCGACCTGGCATTCACCCACGAACTAATCATGCGATATGCCGACCAGATCGAGATAGACACGAGTGCGCACGACCTCATCGACACCGACTCGATGATTGCAGACGGCAGATCCCTCACCTTCCAGCTGACCACACCAGACGTAGCCTACGAGCGATTGTTCGAGTGGGTCCTGCCTTCACACATCATTGACCCGGACACGTTCCTCGATGACTGGAACGAACAACTATGGCCCTCTGCCGGCCCATTCCGCTTCGTGTCCTTTGACATACCCACCGCCCGCCTCACCGAGCCGAGCATCGTCATGCTCGAACGCAACCCGAACTACTGGGAGACCGATCCAACGACCGGCGACACCCTGCCATACCTCGCCGGCATCGAGCTTCACGTCTTCCCCGGCGGCACCGAACCAGGCACTGGCGCACGCCTGATCAAAGCCCGCGAACTTGACGCCGTAATCGGCAGCATGGCCTCCAGTTGGGAACTCCCCGCCTACGGGGACCTCGACGAGCAGGGCCTCGAGATTCGCACCACCGCCGACACCCTCTATGAAGTCGTGATCTTCAACCTGGCCGAGGGACGGTTCGACGTCAATCCGACCTCACTCAACCACCTCCTCCAATACCGCCAAGCTGTCCTGTCAGCGATTGACCGACAAGCACTGGCCGAAACGTTGTCCGCAACGCCGGTGAACAGCATCGTGGGACTGGCATTCGACCGATACGAGCACGAAGCATGGGCGGAATACGAGGACCCGACGCAAGTCGACGAACTGCTCACTGGCCTCGCCGAACCCGTCGAAGCGGTCTACACCAGCAGCTACGCAGATTCCACAATCGCCATTGGCGAGGCCGTAGCGAGCCAGCTCACATCAGCAGGCATCAACACCACAACCCAATTCGACGGCGACTTCTTTGGAACCCAGCTACCCGAACGCCAATTCGACCTCTTTGCGATCCGGCTATTCGCCAGCAACCTCGGATCAGGAAGCGTCGTTGATGGCCTCGAAGCGTACGCACCCGGACAAGAGATAGTCGACTGGACGGGACTCGACGCCGAAGCCGACCATTACGTCGACATCCTCGAGCAAGCCCGCACCGAGTTCGATCGGGATCGCCTCGCCGCTTTGCTTGTCGAAGCCGAATCCGTTCTTGCAGACAACGCGCTCATCTATCCACTCGTACTCCGTCAGAGCAGAAACGCCATCTATTGGCCCGACCGGATACAGGGCATCACCCCGAACCGCGTCGGTAACTGGCACACCTGGAACGCCGCCTGGTGGCGACCAGGCGGGTAAGCGACGGACTGCTGGCTCTCAATCGCCGCGTAGCCGGAGGGTGCCGTGTCGGCGTCCGCGACGTTAAGTCGTTGGGTGGCGCAGATCCAACCCGATTACCCAATAAGCCGCACCAACGAGCATTCCGTCGAATGCTCGCTATCGGCATGGATGCGGGCGGATTCGCAACGAGAAATGGGCATGGCTCAAGAGTCGAGCTCGACTACGAGCTAGCTTGTCACGGTGTCCTCGGGAGGGTACGGAGGATCGAGTCGGTATTCCGGGTACCGCGGCCAATCGCCGACCTTGTCACATGTCAGGTTGCCCTCATTCTGGCTGGCGATGGAGCCCATCCTGTCCCAGAACCGAGGATCCGGTTCTGCGTGCGGCAAGAGCACGATGTCGCGCCCGATCTGATAGCCGAACGCGTTGAGCGGCGCAGTGACTCCAAGGATGCGGTGAGAAGTCTCATCTTGGTCGAAGTCCGTCAGAATCGGGAGTGGCTCCAGATGCCCTCGATCCGGTTCTGCTATCTCTCCTCTGACCCGATTGAACTCAGGTCGGGTGATGTACCAGTACCCGAAGGTAGCAAAGGCGACGAGATAGGCGGCCTTTACAAGTGCAACTCGGGACAGTCGATGATTCCACGGTTGTAGATGGATTGTGAAGGACCCTGCAGCTTCCGAACCGAGACCGACCTGACCGTCGAACCAGGAGCGGTGTGTTGCGAGATCTTCGGGATTCGTAGCGGACGGAATTCCGAACACCCTGACGCCGTCCTGGTCCATCTGTACCTCTGCAGGCACGCTGACGCCTCCGACTTCGAACTTCGCCTTGGTGGGGTCGGTCAGGTGGCCGGACGCGAAGCTCTCTGCGTCGCGCCGTTTCTTGAGTTCGTGCTCAAACAAGTAGCCAGCCCTGTTGTTGCACTCTTTGCATACGAGTATCCGACTCATGGTGCCTCTGGCCGACGCTGTCGGTGGTGCCTCGTCCAGCGTGAGCAACCGCGGGTCTGACGCTAGGGCTTCGGGTGGGAACGCCCGCAGACATAGTGGACAGACATAGTGGCCTTGAATCCTGGGGAGTGCCTCCAGAATGTCTGGTCTGCCACGGGCAAGGGCGGCGGCGCCACTGTCGAAGAGTCGGCGTCGAAGCGCAGCATCGTTTCCCATGCGAGCAACCTAGCCGTGGATTGCCGGATCTCATTGTGGAGTGGTGCAGACGCGTTCGATGTCTAGGACGCGCATAGGACGCGATTTGCCGAGAAACGGCGCAAACTGACGAAAGTCAACGAGTACCGAATCCTCAATGAATCCGGGCGATTCTGGCCATTCTCCCAGGTCAGCGAAACCCCTTGGAAGACCTTCACACGGCAGAGGTCGCGGACCGCTTCGCGGTCCGTTGTCCGATCCCACCAGTACGAGAAGAACGTTGTCACCTCTGCGGAAGAGGTCCACTACGGAACGAAAGCCCGGTGAGGCCAGTCAGCTGGGGAGCGGAACCGTGACGCGTGCTGCTGACTCCGGGACCCGACGATTGGCCCGAACCGGCGCTTGCCCCGCCGGGCATGTATTCATGTCACGTGAACCAGAGCTGCACGATCTCGGTGACAGCGCCGTCGTTGACGTACAGCCACACGCTCCAGCAACCCTCCGGTGGGCAGAACGTGTCGTGGCCGGGATCGACGTACCAGGCGGGGTACGGAACCAGTTGCCATCCCCCGTCATCGGCGATGGCGTAGACCAGGGCCGAAGCATCGACCGGCACCTGCCGTAGCTTCGGATTCGAGTTGGTGATCTTTCCGGCTCCGGGGCTGGCGGCGTCGGGCGGCCCGAAGCACATGAGGTCGAACTCGATGAGCGTCTCGGAAGCTCGCTCGATTCCGCCGAACCAGATGCCATCGGGGAGCGTGTCGGTGCCGGGCGCACATCCGGACCCGTAGTACCCGTCCGATCCCGAGAGGGCGGGAACCTGATACTCGGGAACCCCGACCTCGAACTGCCTCGGCACCGAGGTGGAGGTGGTCGTGGCTGCCGTGGTCGTGGTGGTGCTGGTGGGGACGGTGGTCGTGGCCGACCCGGTCGACGTCTCGGCGACGACCTCGCCGGTCTCGGAGAAGGTGACCGCACCCGGGTCGACGAGGGCAACTCCTCCAGCGCTGCCGACCCAGAGCTCATCGGGACCCGTAGAGGTGATGGCGATGATGTCGGGGCTGGGGATGCCTGTCGTGACGAGACCCCACTGGTCGCCTCGTATCGCGACGAGTCCCCGACCCGACGAGACGCTCGGATCGGGGTGTCCGGTGCCCGCCCAGATCGTGCCGTCCGATGTGCGGCTCAGGACGGTGATGGCGTCCGGCGCATCAGCGAGCCTCCAGGCCTCCCAGGCCGATCCGTCGTACCCGGCGACGATCACACCGTCGTCGCTAAAGCTGTTGAAGCTGGCCATGAGCACGCCCGTCCCGTCGACGGTCATCGCACCGATCGAGTGAAGGGGCGGAGATTCCACCTCGGTGACGGTGCCGTCGGGCGTCACGAAGTACAACGCCGTCTCGGATGCGTTCGAGTCCCATGCGCCGAGCCAGGCACCGGAACCCGAGGCGTCCGCCTCGGTCTCGCGAATCCACCATCGTGGATCGGCCATGTAGCCGTACGAAACGACCTCGACCCACGCCTCACCCTCGAGGTACCAGAGGGCGTCGACGACATCGGCCCAGATCCCGCCATCGCCGTCGACCATCAGCTCGTTGATCGATCGAGGGTACGGCTCCGTCTCCGCGACCAGGTCGCCGGAGACAACATCGATCAGGTCGCCGCGGTCGTCGATTCCAAGGAGCCGACCATCGGCGTCCACGACCACGTTGGGGACGACGGCCCCGCCGCCCGCGTCGGTGTTCTGGTCGTACGCGGTGGTGAGGAGGATCGTGGCCTCGTCTCCAGCCAACGCTGCGACCTGGAAGGAGTCAGGGGCGCCGCCGTACTCTGCATCGAAGAAGATGCCAGCGACGCCGCCACCGTAGGGGACGAGATGGGCAGCGGTGGATCCCACGGAGCCGGGCACGAGCCAGCGCTCGACTCCGGCATCGGCGAGCCGGATGAGACCCTCGCCCGTGGCGAGCCAGGTGACACCGTCGGACGCGACCACGTCGACGACGTCGACGTCAAATAGCTCCGGTGCGTCGACCCGGGTCCACTGCTCCCCATCCCAGCTGGCGGTGCCCGGACCTCCGAGCGCCCATATGCGGCTGTCTGTCACGGCGGCACCCACCACGTACTCGAGACCGGGAATCAGATGCAGCGCAGCGATCGCACCCGCGTCAACGGCTGGCTCGTACTCGCTCAGGTACTGCGCGACGGCATGCATCTCGACGTCTTCATCGTTGATCGCCTCCTCCGAGGGCACCGCACCGGCGGGAAGACGGATCAACGCCACGTCCCAGAAGGCCATCCAAAGCCTCCCGTCGTCATCGGTGACGGTCGCGACCGGAACGAGATCGGGATCCTCCGTGGTCTGCTCCCACGCACCATTGCCGTAGCGATACACCCCGGCGTCCGACACCGCCCGAAGCTGGCCCGACGGGTCCAGGTCGACCGACCACTGCCCGGTGTATGGGTAGTCGCCGCTCAGGTCGTACGAGGTCCACACGCCGCCGTCCAGCACGGACACGTCGACCAACCACGTGTCCTCGGCGTAGGGGTACCCGTGGGCGACGGCGACGTGCCCGGCCGCGTCGACGGCGACGTCACGCACGAGGTTGGCACCGAGACCGTCGGCGATCGTGAAGACTCGATGGTCACCGGAGGAAGGATCCCATGCCGTGACGCCCCCCAGGCCGGCCGCCCAGATCGTGCCGTCGGGCCCGACGGCCAGCGCGGTGAGGGCGTTCGGGTTGCTCCACACTCCGCCGCCGGTAGCAGGAGGCGTCGATCCCTCGGTGTGGGTGGTATCGGAGGCTGCGGTTGAGACGCGAGTGGTCGTGCCGTCGTCGGAGGTCTGCGTGCAGGAAGCCACCGCGATCGTGAAGACGAACACAATTGTCGTGATACGCCTCATCAGAACCTCACCATTGCCATTGTATGGGAAGCGGCCCTGATTGGAACCCCTTTCCGGCTTGATCCACCGAGCCGCTTCACGCTGGGGTGCCCAAGAGGTGGTGGGTGAGCCAGGTTCTGGGCCGACGACGACGCAGTGCTCTACGGAGCCGGTGATCGCCACATGTCGATGGAGATGCCATCATTCTGGGATCGCCAGCTCAGGCCAGGGATTGATGCCGCAACGGTGGTCCTCGGCGAAGTCGCGTACCGGCGGCTGTACGCGCAGGGTCAGGCGATGAGCGTCGAGGAAGCCACCGAGTTGTTGCTGGGGGAGTAGCCCATCGTCGGTGAGCCATGCCCGCGACCACGTCGCGACCACATGAGGACCGCAAGTGATCGGTGATGACCGGTGACAACCGGTGGTGAGAATCCCACCAACACTGGACAGTCGGTGGCAACGGTTGATGACCGTTGGTTCTGGATTCGCGTTCACACGGCAGAGGTCACTGGTTCGATCCCAGTAGCGCCCACAACGCGCACCCCCTGTCACACGGGGATTTCCGTGCGTTCAAGGTCAGATCTCGACGTCCTGTCAACGTCCGGCCATGACGTCCGACGACCACGCCACGACCCAAGATCTCTACAGGTCTCTACCAACGTCGATCGACGGTTCACCGTCTACAGACACCTCAAGTCTCGACCCGCGGTCGATTCCAGTTGAACCTGAAGCCCACCGGCTTGGGTCCGCCGCACCCATGCGTATGGGGTAGCGCTCCTCACCCCAGTAGGCCTGAGGATCACCCAGCACGGTGACCTCGAAGCCGAGGTGCTCGAACAGGTCGAGTATTTCACTGGTTGCGGTGCCCGCTGCCCAGCGAAAGCCAAGCTTGTGCATCAGCAGCCACGCAGTCGCGGACAGTCCGCCGAGGACTTGATGCTCTGCGTCGCGATACGGTCGGGCGACGATGACGCGTCCGGCGCCTATCACCTCGCCGCGCGGTTCGACGACGAGCCCGTACGCCGCTTCGACCGGCAGCGGTCGGTCGTGCCGAGGGGGGATGAGCCTGAGGGTGCCGGCCAGGGTGTCGCCGTCCCACGCTGCGATCTGTAGCGCCTTTTCGTCATACTCGTCGCTCTCCGTAGGTTCGCGCAGGTCGTCGGGCGGTAGCCAGCCATGCTCGGTCACGATCTCGTGGCGGAGGCGGAAGACGGCATCGAGTTCAGCCGGTGTGGCGGCGACAGTGAAGTGGATCGGGTGAGCTCGGGCGATCAACCGCCGCGATAGTGCATCGGCCGAGTCCAGCCACCGCGGGTCCTCCGGTGCGGACTGCGTCACTGCGCTGCGGCCCGCCGCCACAAGACCAGGCCGGTCCAGCCGTACCAGATGGGAGCCAATACGGTGGCCACCGCGACCACTCCGGTGAGGAAGGTAGGAGCCGTGGCACCCGAGCCGACAGCCGCCAGGACGCTCAGCAAGCCAATCACCAAGCCGAGGTAGCACAGGACGGCGGGAAGCCGCCCGAGCCGCAGGGCGAGCAGGCTGACGAGGACGATAAAGGCACCGACCGCGAGGAATTGCCAATACCCCTGCAGGTCGAGACTGCTGCGCCAGGTCGCCAGAAGAGCGGCTTTCGTTGACTCGTCACCAGCCACGTACGCCGCCGCCACCTTCGGCAGGCGGCCCATAGCGAAGAAGTAGCTCGCCGCCGTGAGGGCATAGCCCACGGTGGCGATGGTCCCGATCCAACGCACCAAACCCTCGCTCGCTTCTCTGACGAGCTGAGCCAGAGCGGGCACCAGTCCTAAGCCGAAGAGAGCGACGAGTGCCAGGAGAACGAACTCCAGCTTCAACATGCCGGCACCAGACGCGACGGACGGCAAGAGCTCGGTGCCTCCCACCGCGGCCCTCTGGGCGGATGGCATCACTAGGTAGGTAATCGCCGCAGCCAACGTGAGGATTCCAGCCGCGACGCTGCACATGGCTCCGACCCGAAGCACACTCGACTCACCGGCGGTTCTGTTATCTCCCATGTCTACGCCCTGCCCTCCCTTGACTCTCGGATTGTAGCGATAGGGACTTCTGGTTGCCAGGGCGGCTCGAGGCGATCTCCGTGATCGTTTCGGAAGGCCTCCCATCCAAACCGCGGCACGGGTGTTGGAGGTCTCTCAGTCCGGGTTCTACGGGCGGCGGAATCGGCCACCGTCGACACGGTCGATTCGGCATGTCTGGTTGACCGACATGATCCGCCAGGTTCACGCCGCCGGCTCGCTGGAGACAGACATTCGAGAACGACCGGCCGATCCGTGCCCGGAACGGCGTAGCCGGTGAGGTTCTCTACGAGGACGTGGACGTTCCCGGGAGTTACCTCATCTACTTCGACATCGAAGACCTCGAAAGGTTCCGGTCGCTGATGGGAAGTGACGTGCACGCAGATTCGACGGAGGCGTCCGGTCCCGCCAGCAGGGAGATGTTCAGCGCTCGACGCATGTGACCCGGCTGACCGACGATATTGTCCAAGACCGCGAGGGCAATCTTCTCGGGAAGTCGATCCAGGGCTCAGCGTGCAGGCCCGGCAACAACCAGATCCCAAGACGCGTTGGTTTCGCCTCTCTGCCGTTGTGCGTCAGCCTGTATCTGCCATTGCACTGCGACGGGATTTGGATATCCTCGGATCGTGGCAGGCCCGGAGCTTCGCGTCCGCCTTCTGGGTGGGTTTGAGGTCGAGGTCGACGGTCAAATCATCCCGCACACCGCGTGGCGGCGTCGTGGCGCCGCCGACCTCGTCAAGCTACTCGCGCTCGCCCCAAGGCATCGTCTCAGCCGGGAAGCGATCAGCGAGGCGTTGTGGTCGACCCTGCTGCCGGAACGGGGGGCCGCCAACGTTCGCAAGGCTGCCCACTACGCCCGCCAGGTGCTCGGCGTTGACTCGGCGGTGGCTACCAGGGATGGCTTCGTCTATCTCGCACCCGACGGATCGGTGGATACGGATGCGGAACGCTTCGAGCACGCCGCCCGGAACGCCGTGGATCGAGCTGATGTACCGGCCTGTCGCACGGCTGTTGCTCTCTATTCGGGCGGGTTGTTGCCGGGCGACCGCTACGCCGACTGGTGTCGCCGAGATAGGAACAGCCTCCGACTGCTTTTCCTCGAGGCCCTCGCTGGCGGAGAGCAGTGGGGCAGATTGGTCGAAGAGGATCCGGCAGACGAGCGAGCCCATCGTCAGATCATGCGTTCCCAACTTGATCGGGGCGATCGACGTGCTGCGCTGCGTCAGTTCGAGCACATGCGATCAGCATTGCGGGAGTTGGGGGTGACGCCGGTCGCCGCGAGCATCCAGTTGTACGAGGAGGCGCTCGCCATCGATGCACGGGACACTCCCACGCCCGCGGAACGGGCCAGAACACTCCTGGCGTGGGGCGTCGTGCATTGGGAGCGAGCCGACCTCGATGAGGCGGAGCGGGCTGCTCTCGAGGTGCGCGCCCTTGCCATCGACGCCGGATTGGGGAGGGAGTTCACCGAGGCCAGTGGGCTCCTAGCGGTGATCGCCGTTGCTCAGGGCTCGTGGCGCGAGTTCTTCGGGCAATCCTTCGCCGAGGCGCTCGAGCACCATCCCGACCTGGCGCCGTTTCTGTTCGACGCTCACGTCTGCATGAGCGAGTTCTCGCTCCACGAGCGTGACGGGCTCGCCGGAGCAGAGGCTCTGGCGTCGCAGCTCATCTCAGTTGGCAATCGATCGGGCTCGGCTCAGGGTCGCTCCCTCGGCCTGCTGCTGAACGGTGAAGCTGCCCTACTCGCAGGTGACACGCAGGGGGCCCGCCAGAGCCTTCTCGAATCGATCCGTCTTCAGGAAGACGCCGGACCGGCGAGCCCACGTATCGTCGCCCTCGAGCGATTGGCCCAGGTAGAAGACATTGATGATCATCACGAGACGGCAAGGGAGCTTCATCAGCAGGCGCTACACCTCAGCAGGACCACAGCTGTGGCGGGCCATCTGCTCCCCTTCGTGTATGGAGGGATCGTCGCTGGAGTCGACGCCTCTGAGGTGTCATCCGTAATTGCCGCGGCCGAGGAGGCGCTGGCGGCGATCGACGTATGCGAGCCGTGTTCCATGGCATTCCACGTCGGGTCGGTCGGTGCCCTCGCTTCCGTTGGTGACGTTGCAGGTGCTCAACGTCACTTGGGGGAAGCAGAGCGTATCGCCGGCCGCTGGTCAGACGGGCCGTGGCATGCAGCTGTGGCGGAGGGACGTTCCCGGGTTATCGAGGCGGAGGGTGCTCGACCGGCGGATGTGGTAGCGCTGCTCACAGAGGCCAAGGGTGGGTATCGATCCTCGGGTCGCCTCAGGGACGAAAGACGATGCGCGGCTGCTATCGCCGCGCTGCGGTGATCGCTTGTGGGGAACGCCCGAGGAACGCCCGGGTCTTACGGTGGATGTAGTGGAGACGCAGGTCTCCCAACCGAAAGGAGCGACACATGCCGCTATTCATGGACCTCCATCACCTCCCGGACGAGGCCGACGCTGATGCGCTGGCGAAGGCGCACCGCGCCGACCTCGATGTGCAGGGGAAATACGCCACGATGTACCTCGCCTATTGGTTCGACGCCAACAGCCACACCGCATTCTGCCTGGTTGAGGCTCCCGACGCTGAGAGCGCAGCTGCGGTGCATCGTGAGGCCCACGGCTTGGTAGCCGACGAGATCTATCAGGTCGAGGCAGGCACATGACCGAGAGTGCTGCTGAGCCCCGCCGGGTTTCTGAGCGTCTCGTCAGCGCCCTGGCCAGCCGTGATTTCGACGCCCTGGAGGGTTTGTTCAGCCCGGACCTGCGCTTCCGCGCCCTGGTCCCGTCGGGGGCTAGGGAGGCAACCGATGCCAGGGTTGCGGTCGCCTGGCTTCGCGACTGGTTTGGCACCTCTGAGTCGTTCGACGTGGTCGACGCGGGGGTCGAAGAGGTTGGCGGTCGGACACGCCTGTGGTACCGATTCCGTCTCGACCGCGCAGACCGACGGTGCCTCATCGACCAGGAAGGGTTCTGCGACGTGCGCCGGGGAGCCGTCACCGACCTCAGCCTGGTCTGCTCCGGATTCCGTCCCCTGGATAGTTCGCCGGAGACGCAGGGCAGGGCGGGGCCCTCATGCGAATGGGACTCGCGAGCCTGAGGGGGCAACCTCGCCTCGACACCCATCGCCGACGCCATCGATTGGGCTGGAGAAGCATCAGCTTCAAGCCACCACGTAGCCCTATCGCCAATCGATCGGGGCACAGCCAACTCGATGGCGTGGGAGAGTCTGGTGTCGGGCGCCTGCACCGGATTCATCATCACCAGCGAGCCGTGCAACCGGGCGGCGTTCAGATCGGACCTCGGGGAGCAGCGTCTGGAGTTCGGCGAATTTGGGAACCCGCCCGGTCGGTACCGCTGTTCATCGATGACCAGGGCTGGTGGTTTCACGAGGTCTCGGATCTGGTTCGGAAGCCGGGCGCGTTGCGTGTCCACGTCGCGTGCACAAGACGATCCAAACCGAAGCGCGATAGCGAAGGATGATGAGCAGCGAAAGTAGCTCGGACCGGCGGATTGTTGCGAAACCGCCCATCCACCGGGGCGCGCCAAAACGGCCGCAGCGACCTTCACACGGCAGAGGTCACTGGTTCGATCCCAGTAGCGCCCACGGAAACCCGTCCCCGTTCTCTGGTGGGGGGTTTCTGTCGTTTTCCGGCGTCCGGTTGGGGGTTGACCCGAAGGTGGTGGTGGTGATGGCGTTGGATCGTGGCAGGTTGGCGAATATCGACCGGCGGCTGTTCTCGGAGTTGAGCCATGGCGCTGGGCCGCAGACGGCGAAGGTCCTCCTGTCTGATGCGGCCTGAAGTGAGTGTCTTCGCCGGCGGTCCAAAAAGAAGACCCACCGGAGGGGTCGATTCCTTGTGGATCTGTTTCAGCTTCCCGAACGGGACGCACAACTCGATCCTGGGGAAGTTGTGGACAGGCGCCTGCGCACCGGTGGCAGCGATGAGCAATCCCGACACCAAGCAGTCGGAGTGTCCAGCAGGTTTGACTCCCTGGCGAGAGGCCAACCGAAGTGTCCAGGCGGTAGGGTTGATTCAGACAGCTCTTCTTCCGGAAAGGCTGCCATGACAGCGACCGGCAGCGTGATGCGGGTAGCCGCTTGGGGACGCTCCCCGAGATACCGCCGAGCGTGGGAGGTCAGGCTCTTCGAGCGCGCTGTAGCCACTCCGTCCTCAGCGCCGCACGCCGGAGCAGCAGCCTCGGCGGGGATTCTGCTTCATAGGTTGGTTCGCCGGGCGGGTGAATCTCGAAAGGAGTGCAAATGTGGGATTCCGATCTAGGTTCGACATCGGAGGACGCCAACCAACTCGAGAGACACCATCTTGAATGGATCGCCGATTCCGCCGTTGCAGGACTTTGGGACACGGCCGCGCATCGCGGGGAGCCATTCCCGGTTTTCGATTGGTCGGATCGCTTCTTCGCATACGGAGTGCGATACGCGACGCGAGTGTCGAGGTTTCCTGACAGCGAGGAGTATCTGCGGACGATACGGAGCGTGCGCGACACGAGACTGCGGCTACAGGCAGGCGAAGACGTACCTGGGACAAGTGAGTCCGCAGAAAGCGTCTTCGACCGTTTCGCCTGTGTCTATGTAGCTGCGACGCGTCGTGACTTCCCGGTCCTGGCGATCCAGAAGTCGCCGCCCGTCATCGATGTCATCGGCGATATCGCACTGCGCCGTGCTCAGGAGTATTTCGATGCCGAGGACGTGTCGTTCCACCGTCTCTATTTCCTAGGCCCACATCAGGAGTACTTCGGCTTTCGTTCCGGCGAGGCAGAGCTACTCGTCTCGGCCTGCAACCTTGAACCGCAAGAGCCCGAAGAGATCCTCGTACCGAACGCCACTCGCATGCACCCGCCGGAGATTGTCGAGCGGATTGACGCCGCGTGGTCTGCGGCGCTCGAGCTCGAGGCGATCCCGGGTGACGAGGTCGCCGTAGAGCACACGAAGACCGATATCACACACAAGGAGCTTGTCCCGAAGATCAACTACAGCTATTGGTGTGTCCCCACCTCTTTCGCCATGGCGCTCTCTTTCTGGGACAACCTCGTGAACGGCAAGACCATTGCGGGCTACGGCTGCATCGTCGACCACTGGTTGCGCCACCCTACCGATCCGCCCACCAACCGCTTTGGCGAGAACGTGCCCAACATCATTGACGAGTACATGGATCCATCGACCGGCACCTGGAGGAAAGGCGGAACCTTCACCGACCAGCTCAAGAAGGCATCGGGTGTGACGTTCGCGCAGAAGGACTACCAGAGTGCCTCCTCGAACAACTACGGCTGGGATCCGCTCAGGACTGAGATCGACGCGGGCCGCCCTTGCCTGTGGTCGATCACGGGTGCGCACACAATGACGGCGGTGGGGTATGAGACCAAGAAAGGCCAGAAATACGTCATCGTCTACAACCCGCCAAACTCCAGCACGCCGACCTTCGAGGCCTCCTATGAGATCGATCAATGGGGTGGAGTCGCCAACACCAACACCGGTGTCGGCACCATCTACCCCTCATCCGCCGGCGCTCCAGACCACTTGGTGATTATCTCGCCAGATGGCGGCGAGGACATCACAGTATCTGCAGCGACGGAGGTGTGGTGGTTCGTCTCCGGATCGGGGATTACGAGCACCAAGCTCCTTTTGTCCACCGATCAAGGACGCACCTGGCAGACAGCTGCAAATGGCCTAGCAACGAAGCCGGGCTGGAACACCTACGACTGGGTGCCGACAAAGCCATCGACCACGGCGCGGCTCAAATTGGAGGGCTATTCCGCGACCAACGCCCTGGTTGCTGCGGACGGCAGCTTTGAGGATTTCGCCATGCACAAGGACAAGCTCAACAGCTGGTCGGGTTGGCGGGATCTGGGAAATCCCGTGGCGAGCACAGACAGGCCCGTGATCGGCGTCCTGTCCATTGCCGCCGCCCGAAACGCAGACGGCCGGCTCGAGCTCTTCGCAAGTACCGGCCTCGGCGGTATCTGGCACCGCTACCAACAGGCTGCGAACGCGTCCACCTGGATCGGCTGGTCAGACATGGGCCATTTACCCGGTGTCAGCCTGAACCCAGTCGAGGCGGCAGTTAACAGCGACGGCCGGATGGAGATCTTCGCAGTGGGCAGCGACGGGGCGGTCTGGCACCGCTGGCAAAGTAAGCCGTCAGCGGGTCCATGGAGTGGCTGGACAAGCCTTGGCGCCCCTGCAGGCGCCGCCCTGCCTGTCGCCGTGAAGGCCTGTGCCAACAAGGACGGGCGGATTGAGCTCTTCGTCTTGGGCAGCGATGGGACGATCTGGCACGGGTGGCAGAGCAAGCCTTCTGCGGGTCCTTGGAGCAGCTGGAACAGCCTCGGGAAGCCCTCCGCAGTTGAGCTCCGATCCTACGCGGTTCATCTTGACTCGGCTGGCATGATCGAACTCTGCGCGGTGGGCAGCGCGCCCGGCGAAGGTGAGTTCGGCATCACGAAGAGTTCGGTGTGGCACACACGACAGCCCGAGCCTAATCACACGAGCGCCTGGCAGGGCTGGACATCCCTCGGCACGCCGTGTGCCCCGGACGCCTATCTGAGCGTCGAACTCGGTACCGAGAAGGACGGCCGGCTAGCGCTCTACGCGGCCGGGGAGGGACGGCTGTGGCGTCGAACGCAAACGTCGCCGGCCGCACTGTCCTGGACGAACTGGAACGGCATGGGCCGGCCCACGGGACAGACTGCGCTGCTCTCACATCTCGCCGCGGATCACCATGGAGACGGGCGGCAGGATGTCTTCGCGATTGGGGCTCGCGGCTATGGACCGTCGACCGTGTTCCGATGTTGGCATCGGTGGCAGACAGCGGCGAACGGAGGTTGGAACTCGTGGGCTGGACTTGGGTCGCCGTCGGGCATGTCCCCGGAGACGCTGACGATCGCCAGTCAGGCCGACCAGCGGCTCGCCTTCTTTGCAGTCACATCAGAAGACCGATCCGTCTGGGTCCTTGCCGAGGAGAGCTGAGCCACACAAGAGGGCAAGGAGAATTCCACTGGAGTTTACGGGCTTTCGGCACATCTGGGGCCTCAGGGCACTACCCCCAACACACAGAATCCCTTGCGGGGCAAGGGATTCCAGCGGTCGGGCTGACCGGATTTGAACCGGCGACCTCTTGACCCCCAGTTACCTGGCTCAAAGAACGCGTCCGCTTTAGCGACCCAACCTGAGCAGATCGCTCGACACCGAGCAGAAACGAGCACCTCGCCGACCGCCTCGGTGGCGACATCGTGGCCCGATGGCCGCTCGCCGCCGGTTTGCTCGAATTCGAGCCACTCGACGTCAACCGTGAATGCAACGGGGATACGGTGACAGCCGTTCTGAGCGGCATACATGTCGACACGCCTGCCGGCGACATTGGCATCGGCGATCTCGAACTGCGCAACGACGCCTACGGCTGCTTTGCAGGCTGAGGGCCGCGCCACCGACGTGCACGAGACGACAGGTTCACAACCGAGGTGCCGGCAGTGCCGCATCACTCACTCGGGCTCGAGTAACGCACCAGTCAGCGCGGCAACAAGCCATTGTCGGTAGCGTTCTGGAGACCAGCCGCCCTCGCTGACGAGCTTCCCGTAGACGCGAGGGTGAGCGAGGGACCAGATGGCGGCGGCGGCCTCCTCCTCGCCGAGTCGGCAACGCCCCGGGCTCTTCTCGATCATGAGCCGGGCCGGCATCCGGTAGTTAGCCATACGTCTGTCTTCGCGCTCACGCTCGAAGACGGCGACTTCAGCGTCGACCGCGGCCGCCTCCCTGATCATGCGAAACACGGCTCCCGATCGGGCGTGCACCTCCACGAACCAATCGGCCAGGACAACGATGATGTCCCCAGCGTCTGTGAGTTTCTCGGTTCTTTCCCTCATGAACTCCGGCACCGGTCTTGGTGCCTCGGAGCCCGAAACGGCTTGATCGAGCACGAGATTGAGGACTTCGGCCTTTGATCCCACGACGTTGTAGATGGTCTGGATCGCTACGTCGGCCTCGACGGCGAGATCGGCGATGGTCGTGGCTCGATATCCGCGCTGGAGGAACAGCGCGGTGGCTGCTCCTGCGATCCGCCGTGCGGTTGCTCGTTGCATTGGGGCTTGACGGGAGGTCATTTAGAATGCCATACTAAACAAATGGAATCACATTCTAAATCCGAAAGTCCAAAGTCGCCTATTCACCGTCGGTCTGGCGAGGGCGAGGCCGTCTGGGCGATGGGTTCGCTCTTCGAGATCAAGCTCGCTTCGGCCGAGACTGCAGGGGGCTTCGAGCTCGCCGAGATCCATCAGCCGCCCGGGGTTGCCACACCGTTGCATTGCCACCAGCGGGAAGCCGAGGTGTTCTACGTAGTCGACGGGAGACTCGACTATGAGGCTGGTGGCGAGATTCACCAGCTCGAGGCGGGCTCGACCATGTATCTGCCCATGGGGGTGCCTCACCGTTTCCGAATCCGAGGCAACACACCGGCGACGATTCTCGCAATGGTCAGCCCGGGAGGCCTCTTTGACCTATACCGCCAGGTAGGAGTCCCCGCCGGCGATCGATCAATCCCTGAGTACCCGGATCCCGCTGAGTTTGGCCGGTGGGGCGATGTTGCGCCGCGGTTCGGCCTTGAAGTGCTTGGTCCACCACTTCCCGAGTGACGCGTCGGAGAGAAATCATCACAGGCTCGCCCGGCCAGTGGACGGCCTTGTAACCACAGGAGAACGAACGATGTCTGTCCTCACCAGAAGCGATCAGCAGTTCCGGAACATCGGCCAGTTTGGCGTTGTCATCAGCGAGGGGTTCGTCAAGGGCAATGTTTCTGCCCTCGATGTCCTTTTCCACGAGGATTTTGTCGAGCACCAGCGTGGATTTCCCGCAAAGGATCTCAGCGGCCTCAAACTAGGCATTGAGGCCCTGAGACAGGCGATTCCCGACATCCAGCTCGAGATCATTGATACCATCGTCGAAGGCGACAAGGTCTCCTTTTTGCTCAGCGGTACAGGGACACACCTTGGACCGATGGGCCCGATTCCGGCGTCCGGAACGCCTCTCGCCTGGCAGGTCATCGATATCTGTCGATTCCAGGACGAGCGGATCATCGAGCATTGGGGGATCCCAGACCGGATGGGAATCATGGAGCAGATCGGGATACCACGGCCCCCACGATGGCTTCGCCCGCTTGTCGAGCGGCGGGCACGGCACCGGCGCTGAGCCGCTTGCTCCGTTTCTAGCGACACCCGACGGAGCCCCGAGATCGCTGACCAGGGAACAGCCCGAGGCCACACCGCGAATCAAGTTCGGTCCAGCGGGTCGGATGGCGAGTACGGTTGGCTTGGTTGTCATATGGGAGGTGCCGGGGGTGGATCGACCTGCCCGTTTTCGACGACGAAGGGGGACCGATGCACCTCAAGGGTGTGAGCGAGGTGGCAGGCATCTACTTCATCGGGTTCCCATGGTTATCCAAGCGAAGGTCGGGCGTCATTTTCGGAATCGAGAGGGCGCACAGAACATCACCGATGCCATTGTCCGGGAAGCTCAGATCCCGTGAGCGCCCCGTTCCGAGATTACGGCTGGTTCTAGGCGATCGGGTTGGGGCTCGCTCTGGCCGCTGGGCGTGTCACGCGTCGAACCGGCCCTCATCGCCAGTCGGTACGCGTCAGCAGCTACACCAGATCGTCTCGCAGGGCTCCGATGGCGGGATGAACTGGTCGTAGATCCAATGCCCGAGTTCGTCGATCTCGATCGTCTGGAGGCCGGCGTGCCAGACGTAGACAACCCTGTCGGCTCCTGTGCGTAGCGTTGGGGATGTGTCGAGTGCCTGCAGGATGGCTTTCATAGCGTTGTCGGAGCGTTCCGTGTCGTACCACCCCGCCACCGGGTCGACCTCCGTGCTTGCTTCGGGCACCGGCACATCGCACAACGACTCCGAGTGAAGCGACAACAACTGGTCCGCGAGGTCGGCCAGCGAGAGGAAATCACAAGACGCGGCCGCTATGGCGATGGCATCCCGCGTGGCTGCAACTTCTTGTGGAAGATCGGGGATGGGCGCGGGTAGGGCAACATCGGTGCCAGAGCACGGGGTTGTCAGATCCGGGGACCGCAGTGTGACCCCTGCGGCAAGGTCCGGCAGGTCGGGGAGCACCCCGAGGATATCGAGCCCGGGCTCCGGCATCACAAAACCAGACGAGTCGAAGCCAAGCTGAGAGAATGACCCGATGGTCACCCATGTCGCACCGGCGCGCTCCTGAAGCACTGCGAGTGTTCGATCTCCATCGAAGTAGAAGGCTTCCCACACCACCGGCTCGGTGAAAAGCACCGTGCCGGTGTCGAGATCGTGGACAACGAGCGTGCTCGCCTCGGTGCCTGTTTCCGCGACGGCGAGGTAGCGCCCGTCGCGCGACAATGCCGTCCGGCCTATCGGTGTCGCCGGGCAACGGGGGTACGGGTTGATCGGAAGGCCGCTATCGGTTTCGCCGACCGGGAGGAATTCGAGCCACGTGCAGCACCCCCGGAATTCGTTCCAGTCGCTCCAAGTCACTGCGAGTCGGCCGCCTCCCAGCGCTACGTTGACGAGATGAGGACCATCGCTCTGGTATTCGCCGTCCGCAACGGTCTCGACGGTGCGGTGGCTCAGCACCGTCTCATCCTGTCCGCCGTCCAGCGGTTGGACCCGGATCTCTTTGTAGGTGTCGGACACGTCGGTGTCAGAGACGTCGTCGTGGTATGTGGTCCAATCCAACACGCCGTAAAGAATGGACCGTGTCCCGAGATGGTCGACAACGGTAGGAGCGGGCCAGGCAATAGCACGACCAGCAGCGTCGGCGGGAGTGATCGGTGCCCAGGTGGCCGCACCTGCGGGCCACCAGACAAGAGCCCCATCCGGGAGCGGCGGCGGGGCGGTTGCGGCGACAAAACCGCCCGCGCCGTCGGCACCAAGGCTGCCGATCCACGGCGTTCTCCGATCGAGGGGGATGGTGAGACGTGTCTCTCCCGTGGCATCGATGAAGCGGATTGCCGGATTCCCAACGGTCCAGTCGAGGACGGCGATGACGGGGGTCGGCTTGGCGACGTCGCTGGGTTTCGTCGACGAAGGACTATCCGATGACACGGTGGGCGCAGATGTGGCGTCAACAGCGATCATTCCCTGCGGCGCCGCCAGCGTGCTGGGAGTGCCAATCGGCGGGAGCGAGCTTGGTTCGGACGTAGTCGCCCCGAAAGAGCTCTCGGGGGTGCAGCCTGATGCGATCGCCATCATGAGCAAAAACAGCCCAGAAGCGAGAGGACCTGCCCTCTTTCGGTGCGGCGCCTTCTGGCACGGCCAGCGACGGTGGGCTCCCGTCATCGTCAGCTCGGTCATCGTGATCCGAGATTGTGCAGTCTGCCTCATTGTCAACCTGCGATCTGGCCCGCCCATATGTACAACACGGGGGAGCCGTCGACGATCTCGAGGGTGCACCACCAGCCGTGCATCCCGGATGGGTGTTCGTTCCCGACGGTCGCCCAGAAGTTGGTCGTCAGATACGAGCCCTCAGGTCCCCGGTACGACAGTATCCATTCCTCGTCGAGCGATGGACCATATGGAAACGTAGGGTCGGCTTGCCCCATCAAGATGACCTGATTCTCGCCGCCTATGCCGTAGACCGGGAGGACGTAGGTCGTCAGGGCTGCGTCGACACGGCCAAGCAGCGCGGCCAGAGCGGTTCCGTCACCTTCGATCGATGGTAGATCGGTCCAGATTCCTTCGACCGAGTGGCCAATAGGGCGGATCACCACGGTCAGCGAGTCGTCGAGATCGACCGTCCTCACAACTGCATTGTCCGGGTCCGAGTAGATGTCGCCTTCGAACAGATCGGGTGAGCAGCGGTCGGGTTGAGCAGAGCAAGGGAGCCATCGACGAATCTCGAGCTGGAGCTGATCTGTTGGGCCTTCCAGGTGGGTCACCCAGACGTCGTATCCGCCATCCTCCGGGAAGGGCCCCGACTCCGGTGGCAGCGCAGGCGACACGGGGCCATTGTTGTTCAGCGAGCAACACCCAGGCTTGACGCGCGGCAGCCGACTGGTTGAGTGCCACCCGCCGCCGGGGCCGGGCGCCAGTCCGGTAGGGAGCGGGTCACCCCAATAGGCGGTGACGTCGCTCGACGAATAGACCGTCTCACAAGGGATGCCGTTCTCGTCGGCATCCATGCGGGCAGGCCGTCCCTCCGCATCCCAGTACGCAACAGCATCTGTGTAGTCCCATCCCGCCGCGGCCAGGTCGCGACAGAAGAGCCCCCACGCCAGAGCTTCGATATTCTGTTCAAAGACAGGCTGGGGAAGTGTGGTTGTCGTGCTCGACGTAGTTGTGGTCGTGGCTGGTGCTAGCGCTGTTGTAGTGACCGCAGTGGTTCTAGGAGGCGATGACGTAGTCGTTGCAGTTACCGTTGGGGTTCCGGCTGTTGAATTCCCGCATGCGGAGGCGAGGAGTGTCGCCGCGGTCAGAAACGTCCTAACGCGACTCATGGTTCACCTTCTCCTTTGGAGTTCGTCGGAGCGGGCCGGTCGTCATGAGAGGTGATGGGTAATGAACGGACCGCCCTGGCAAACCGTGAGGCAGCATCGTTGTCCGCATCTTCTCAGCAGTTCGACCGCACTCCCATCGACAGCATCTCTATCACCGTGTCGGGAATGTCAGGATCACCACTAGTAACGTCGACGGTGCGCCACTCGTTCCCCGCGTCGGCGTCGATTTCTAAATCGCCTGCCACCCGCCCATGAGTGCAGTGCGTCAGGGATGTGGTTTCCGAGGTTGCTCAGCGCTGGATGAACTGCTGGTGCCGAGCTGGAACCATGCGCGGCTCCCTGGA
>Ga0307423_1000246_pt1 | contig 36247 bp, 36 predicted proteins | sample SalMarWE160310MG_FD_202154 | JGI IMG/M metagenome (GOLD analysis project Ga0307423, IMG submission 202154) | Salt marsh sediment microbial communities from the Plum Island Ecosystem LTER, Massachusetts, United States - WE1603-10 | ecosystem: Environmental > Aquatic > Marine > Intertidal zone >... | reverse complement strand
GAATGGCCACGGACATGTCGTTTTTCCACCTGATCATGGGCGCCAGCGCGGTCGTGAAACTGGTCATGCTGTTGCTGCTCGCCGTGTCCATGGCCAGCTGGACGATGATCTTCCGGCGTCGCACGGCTTTGAAGGCGGCGCAGGCCGCGGCGGATGAATTCGAGGACCGCTTCTGGTCGGGTGGCGACCTGTCCGCGCTGTACCGCACGATTTCCGCCAGTCCCGACAACGCTATCGGCATGGCCGGCATCTTCCAGGCCGGCTTCAGCGAATTCGCGCGCCTGCGCAAGCAGTCCGGCACCGATCCGCGCAGCGTGGTGGAAGGCGCACAGCGCGTCATGCGCGTGGTGCTGTCGCGCGAGACCGACGACCTCGAGACGCACCTGTCGTTCCTCGCCACCGTCGGGTCCACCAGCCCCTACGTCGGCCTGTTTGGCACCGTGTGGGGCATCATGAATTCGTTCCGCGGGCTGGGCAACGCGCAGCAGGCGACGCTGTCGATGGTCGCGCCCGGCATCGCCGAGGCGCTGATCGCAACCGCCATGGGTCTGTTTGCCGCCATTCCCGCGGTAATCGCCTACAATCGCTATTCCAACGATGTGGAACGGCTGATCAACCGCTACGACAATTTCCTGGAGGAATTCTCCACCATCCTGCACCGCCAGGCGCACCCCGAGCGGGCCGCCTGATCGAGCACAGCGCAATGGCACGTCATCGCACCCGCAAGAAACCCATGGCCGACATCAACGTCGTGCCCTACATCGACGTGATGCTGGTGATGCTGGTCATCTTCATGGTGACGGCGCCGCTGCTCACCCAGGGCGTGAGCGTGGAGTTACCGCAGGCGGATGCCGAGCCGGTGCCGGATCCTGATAAAGAACCACTGGTAGTGAGCATTGATGCCGCCGGCCGGATGTACCTCAACGTGGGGGATGCGCCCGATTCGCCGATCGATGGCGATACGCTGGTGAAGAACATTTCGGCCGTGCTGCGCCGCCAGCCCGGCAAGAGTGTTATGGTGCGCGGTGATCACACGGTGGATTATGGCACGGTGGTTGCAGCGCTGGTATTGCTGCAGCAGGCGGAGATACCCAAGGTCGGTCTGGTCACGGAACCACCGGAGCGTTGATAAGCCGCTATGTGGAAGGCAATACGCGAGAATCCGCGCGCCGTGACCTATGCGGTGCTGATGCACCTGGTATTGCTGGCGTTGCTGGTGATCGGGCTGGACTGGACGCCGAAGGTGACGGCACCGCCGGGTGTCAAGGTGCCGATCGAAGCCGAGCTGGTCACGCAGGATCCGCTCAAGCAGATCGAGCAACGCAAGCTCGAAGAGCAGCGCAAGCAGGAAGCGCTCGAACAGCAAAAGGCCGCCGAGGCCAAACGCAAGGCAGAGGCCGAGGCGCAACGGCAGGCCGAGGCGGAGAAAAAGAAAAAGGCGGAGGCGAAGCAGAAGCTGGAGGCCGAGGCCAAGCAAAAGGCCGCGGCGGAGGCGAAACAGAAGGCGGTGGCCGAGGCCAAGCAGAAGGCCGCGGCGGAGGCGAAGCAGAAAGCGGAGGCCGAGGCCAAGCAGAAGGCCGCGGCGGAGGCGAAACAGAAGGCAGAGGCCGAGGCCAAGAAAAAGGCCGCGGCGGAAGCGAAGCAGAAGGCGGAGGCCGAGGCCAAACGCAAGGCCGAGGAAGCGGCGCGTCGCGAGGCGGAGGCCGGGCTGCAGGCGCAGTTGCAGGCAGAGGCGGAACAGCGCCGGGCGCTGAGTGAACTGGAGAAGTTCATTCCGTACATACAGGACAGGGTCCAGCGCAACTGGATCCGCCCGCCGGGCAGTCCCGAGGGGCTGGTATGCGTGGTCAATGTGCGGCTGATACCGGGTGGTGAAGTGGTCGATGCAAAGGTGGTGCAGAGCAGTGGTGATCCGGTGTTCGACCGCTCGGTGGAGTCCGCGGTGCTGAAGGCATCGCCGCTGCCCCTGCCGGATGATGCGGCGCTGTTCAAGCATTTTCGGGAAATCAATTTCAAATTCAATCCAGGACGATAGGAACTGTAGAAACAATGCGAATGACACGATTCAAGGCGCTGTTGCTGTTGCTGCTCATCACCGGTCCGGCGCACAGCGCGCTCACCATCGAGATCACCCAGGGCGTCGAGGGTGCTGTGCCGATCGCCGTCGTGCCGTTCGGCTGGACGGGTGCCGGGCAGGCGCCGGAGAACATCTCCGCCATCATCGGGGCCGACCTCGATCGCAGCGGACGTTTCGAATCACTGCCGGATCGCGACCTGGTGGCGCACCCGACCGAGGCCACGCAGGTACAGTTCCAGAACTGGCGCATGGTCAACGTCGACTACCTGGTGGTCGGCAAGATCGTGCCGACCGGCGCCGGCCGCTACGATGTGCAGTTCCAGCTTTTTGATGTGTTCCGCAGCAAGCAGCTGATCGGCTACAGCTTCCCGACCTCACAGGCGGATCTGCGCCGCGTGGCGCATCACATCAGCGATCTCATCTACAAGGAGATCACCGGCGAGCGCGGCGCGTTCAACACCCAGGTGGCCTACGTGACCACCAGTGGCAGCGGCAAGAACAAGACCTACACCCTGCTGGTCGCCGACTCGGACGGCTACAACCCGCAGACCATCCTGACCTCGCAGCAACCGCTGATGTCACCGTCGTGGTCGCCGGATGCGCGCCAGGTGGCCTATGTGTCGTTCGAAAACAAGACCGCCGAGATCTATGTGCAGGAGATCGGCACCGGTGCGCGCCGCAAGATCGCCTCGTTCAAGGGCATTAACGGTGCGCCGGCGTGGTCCCCGGACGGACGGCGGCTGGCACTGACGCTGTCACGCGACGGCAACCCGGAGCTCTATGTCATGGACATCAACGGCACCAACCTGCGGCGCCTGACCAACAGCGCGGCCATCGATACCGAGCCGGTCTGGACCCCGGACGGCAGGAGTATCGTGTTCACCTCGGACCGCGGCGGTTCGGCGCAGCTGTATCGCATGCCTGCCACGGGCGGTGCGCCGCAGCGGCTGACCTTCGAGGGCAATTACAATGCCGGTGCTGATATCTCCCCGGATGGGCGTAAAATCGCCCTGGTGAACGGGGAGGGCGGCCGCTACCGCATCGCCGTGTACGACCTGGAGACGCGGCGCATGCGCATACTGACCGATGGCAACCTCGATGAATCCCCCAGTTTCGCGCCCAACGGCAGTATGATCATCTACGCCACCGGTGCCGGCAACCGCGAGGTGCTGTCCGCGGTCTCGGTGGATGGCCGCTTCAAGCAGCGCCTGTCGCTGCAGGCGGGCAACGTGCGGGAACCGGTGTGGTCCCCGTTCGCGGAGTGATGACGGATATGGATGGCCATGAACATGGAGCGATCGGGTGGCGATCGTTCGGAGCAAATTATTCGACAGGATTTTTCGTAAAGTGTATCGCGTCATTGCGGGGCGCGCAGTGACGAAGCAATCTCCTGATCTCATGCCCTATCGGCTGGAGATTGCTTCGCTGGCCGCTCACGGCATGGCCCAGGCCAGTTCTTCGGCCGCTGCGCGGTCTCACCTTCTCCCTGTACGTCGTGCTCGCAATGACGAACAAGGTCGGATTTACTTTGGTTTACTTGATGGGTATACACCCGGGAGCAATGCAATGATGTCCAAGATGAGCAGTTTGTTGGTAGTGGTGCTGGTGGCGGTGCTGGTTGGCTGCAGTTCCAAGGGCGGGCCGAAGGGCGATGTTTCCGTCGAAGACCGCAGCATGGGTGGCGACGCGGGTGGTGTCGCGACCAGCGGTGCTGCCGGTGCCAGCAGTTTCTCCAGCTATTCGCTGAACGATCCGAACAGCCCGCTGGCGCGCCGCGTGATCTACTTCGACTATGACAGTGCCGAGATCTCTGCGGCCGACCAGGATACGCTGATCGCGCATTCATCCTACCTGGCTGCCAATCCGAACCAGTACATCACGCTGGAAGGCAATACCGACGAGCGCGGCTCGCGCGAGTACAACATCGCACTCGGCGACCGCCGCGCCCTGTCGGTGCAGCGTATGCTGGAGCTGAACGGTGTCGGCCCCGGCCAGGTGTCCGTGGTCAGTTACGGTGAGGAGAAGCCGGCGGCCGAGGGACACAGCGAGGCCGCCTGGCGCCTGAACCGCCGCGTCGAGATCGTCTATCAGTGATGCCCGTGCAGCTGCATAAGCTTGTCAATGCCGTGGCGGCGGCCGCGTTAGTGGCCGCCGCCGTTGTTGTGTCACCCGTTGTCGCCGCAGCCTCGGTACAGGACCGGCTCGACAACATCGAGCGCAAGCTGGATGCGCGCGGACTGGTCGAAATGCTGAACCGTATCGACCAGATGCAACGCGATATCCGGAGCCTGCGCGGCGACATCGAACTGCAGGCGAATACGCTGGAAGACATCAAGCGTCAGCAGCGCGAGCAATACATGGATATCGACCGCCGCCTGCAGCAGCTCGAAACCGGCCAGGCTGGTGCATTGGGTACGCTGCCGGGTGCGCCGGCCACGGGCGAGGGCGGACCGCTTGTGATGCCGCCCGTCACCACGATGCCACCGGCGGCCAGTGCACCTCCGGCTGCCAGTACACCGCCACCGGCCGCGGCGGTTGATCCGGCGCTGGTCCAGGCCGAGTACGACACCGCGCTGGCGATCCTGCGGGAAGGGCGCTACTCGGACGCGGCGCTGGCGTTCAAGCAGTTCATCAACAATAACCCGGGCAGCGACCTGTCCGACAATGCCAACTACTGGCTGGGCGAGACCTATTACGTCACGCGCGATTTCGACCAGGCACTGGCCACGTTCAGTACCGTGGTGACGCAGTATCCGCAAAGTCCGAAGGTGGCCGACAGCCGCCTCAAGATGGGTTACATCTACTACGAGAAGGAGGACTGGAAGAAGGCCCGCGCCGAACTCGAAGGCCTGGTGAGCTCGTTTCCGGCCTCCACCGCGGCCCGCCTCGCCAACGACCGGCTGGCGCGCATGAAAAAGGAAAAGCACTGAAGGAAAACGCGCGCCAAGGCGCAAAGGAAAATAAATATTCCTGTAGGAGCGGACACGGTCCGCGAACGATCGTGCCACCCCCGTTCGCGCGATGTACAGGGAGAAGGTGAGACCGCGTAGCGGTCGAGAAACTGGCCTGGGGTCATGTACGAGTGGCCGCTCTCGCACATCCATGTGCTTCGCGGCACTCGGACTTTCCTGTCCATCGTCGCCGGGAGGCGGGATGCCGGTAGCGACCATGCCTGCGCTCCTACCCGTTAGACGCGCCTGCTGTTGCTGAACGCTCTGCAGAGAAAAGGCTTCACAAACCCCGTGCCGCGCGGCAACGTCTATATTTAAATCTGTATGTCCGAACCTCCACGCCTGCGCATCACCGAGATCTTCCATTCCCTGCAGGGGGAATCGGCGACCATCGGCTACCCCACGGTGTTCGTGCGCCTGACCGGCTGCCCGCTGCGCTGCGGCTATTGCGATACCGCGTATGCCTTCCAGGGCGGCGAGTGGATGATGCTCGACGACATACTCGCGCGCATCAGGCAATACCGCACCCGCTATGTCACCGTCACCGGCGGCGAACCGCTGGCACAGAAGAATTGCCTGCCGCTGCTGCAACGCCTGTGTGACAACGGCTACCACGTCTCGCTGGAGACCAGCGGCGCACTGGACGTCTCCGGCGTCGATCCGCGCGTGATCAAGGTGCTCGACCTCAAGACCCCGGGTTCCGGCGAGGTGGCGCGCAATCTGTACGACAATATCGACAAGCTGCTGCCGCATGACCAGGTCAAGTTTGTCATTTGCGATCGCGACGACTTCGACTGGTCGGTCGGGATGATGAACAAATACGATCTCGCCGCGCGCTGCGAGGTGGTGTTCTCACCGAGTCATGGCCAGCAGGATGCAACCGCGCTCGCCGAGTGGATCCTCGAGGATCAATTGCCGGTGCGCATGCAGGTGCAGTTGCACAAATACCTGTGGGGCAACGAACCGGGTCGCTGACCGGTATAAACGGCGAACGCCTCGCACGGAGACGCAGAGAAACCCTGCACAGAAATAACTCGCGCAGAGACGCAGAGACGCAAGGAAATCCATGCCACAGAGCACACCGAGGGCATTGAATAATTCCCGCGCAATTAAACAATCCTGTAGGAGCGAACGCTGTCCGCGAACGAATCTCGCGCAAAGGCGCAGCATGTGATGAGTAGATGCAGGGTGCGTTTTACGCACCGGGAATGGTGCGCACAGCGCACCCTGCGAATGTCCCGCAGGCGCGGATCTCGTCCGCGATTCCCTCTCCAAAAATCCATCGCGCTTGTGAAGCATTCCTGCACCAATTGGACGCTCCTGTATGAGCGAACATGGTCCGCGCACAAACACATCCTGTATCATGGCGCCATGCCATCACGCACGTTCACCGCTGACCCGGTCCGCCTGCAATGAAACCGAAGGCCGTGGTGCTGCTCTCCGGCGGACTCGATTCCGTCACCACGCTGGCCCTGGCGCAGGAGCAGGGCTTCGAGTGCCATGCGCTAAGCCTCGACTACGGCCAGCGCCACGACGCCGAGCTCGCGGCCGCGAAGCGCATCGCCACCGGGGCCGGTGTTGAGCACAAGGTCGTTCCCATCGGGCTCGACGTCATCGGCGGCTCGGCGCTGACGGACGCCGCCATCGCCGTGCCCGACCATGCCGGCACGGGCATCCCGGTCACCTACGTGCCGGCGCGCAACACCGTGTTCCTGTCGCTGGCGCTGGGCTGGGCCGAGGTGCTCGGCGCCTGGGACATCTTCATCGGCGTGAACGCCGTCGACTATTCCGGCTACCCCGACTGCCGGCCCGAGTACATCGCCGCCTTCGAACGGCTCGCGCAGCTGGCGACAAAAGGCGGCGCAGAGGGCGGACGCTTCAGGATCCACACGCCGCTGATCGAGCTCAGCAAGGCCGAGATCATCCGGACCGGCCTGCGCCTGGGCGTGAACTATACCGACACGGTGTCCTGCTACTCCGCGGACGCAGACGGGCGCGCCTGCGGTGTATGCGACGCCTGTCGCCTGCGCGCCGCCGGCTTCAGGGACGCCGATGTTGCCGACCCCACGCGCTATCGCTAGATGCTGTCAGCCCGGCCGTTGCCGGCGGCCCGGGACATAACCCGGTAAGCTTGTTCGATAATTCACCTATCAACCTCTTTCCTGCAGGGATTCAGGTGGCAGCGTGGTCCTTGCTGCCGAACCGGGCGGCCGGGGCGGGAACATAGCGACGACACCTGTTGGCCTGTCACAGGCCCGGAACGACAATCTGCCAGTCAGCGGCGGGAGCACAGCATGACATTTGAATCCTTCATCGAGGCGCAGTCTTTCTTCCTGTGGTCGACGTTCGTGATTGCGATGATCATGGGCGCTGTCGTCAACAAGACCAACTTCTGCACCATGGGCGCGGTGTCCGACCTGGTGAACATCGGCGACTCGGGCCGCTTCCGCGCCTGGCTGCTGGCCATCGCCGTGGCCGTGCTCGGCGTGGTGGTGCTGGAGCACTACGGTCTGGCACAGCCGGGTAAGGCCTTCCCGCCCTACCGCGCCGGGCAGCTCGTCTGGGCCGAGAACATCCTCGGCGGCCTGCTGTTCGGCATCGGCATGACACTGGCCAGCGGCTGCGGCAACAAGTGCCTGATCCGCATCGGCGGCGGCAACCTCAAGTCCGTCATGGTGATGCTCGTGATCGGCGTGATCGCGTACTTCATGATCAACCCGTTCCCGGGCAGTGACCAGACGCTGTACACCGTGCTGATCTACAAATGGATCAGCCCGCTCGCGGTGAACGTCGGCGCCAGCCAGGGCCGGCCGCTCAGCCCGCAGTCGTTCACCTTCATCAGCCCGTTGGGCCAGGCCGTCGGCTATGCCGCCGGCAAGTTCGATCCTGCCCTGCTGACCTTCGGCGTGATGGCATTCCTCGGCGTCGTGGCCGGCTCGCTGCTGTGGTCGGTGCTCTCGCGCGGTTTCCGCATCGAGTGGTTCAGCTCGTTCGGCGATTTCATCGGCCACCTGGTCGGCGCGATCCTCATGGGTGTCGGCGGCGTGCTCGCGCTCGGCTGCACCATCGGCCAGGCGGTCACCGGCATCTCGACGCTGGCGCTCGGCTCGTTCCTGACCTTCGGCGCCATCGTGCTCGGCTCCGCGCTGACCATGAAGGTGCAGTACTACAAAATGATGTACGAGGACGAGGCCAGTCTTGGCAAGGCACTGGCCGCCTCGCTGGCGGACCTGCACCTGCTGCCCAACGCCCTGCGCAGGCTCGACAAGGTCCAGCCGCAAATCAAAGGGTTGGCAGGCCAAGGCTTGCCATTTCGGGGGGGCAGGGTATGATGCGAGCGTCCTGTTCAGGACGCCCATCGGCACGCGCCATTCGAATACGGGTCGTTAGCTCAGTTGGTAGAGCACCGGACTTTTAATCCGATGGTCGAAGGTTCGAATCCTTCACGACCCACCATTAAAACAATCAGTTACCTCTGATTTTCCAAATCAGTAAAAACTGATTGTGGGGATTTTGCGGGGATTAACTGCAATTTTTCTCGTTGGGTCAATTTCGCCTGTAACCAATTCAATTGGTTGCGTATCAGTAACCGACTCGAACAGCTATTTTCTGGACCAAAAATCCGATGCTCGATCGCATGCAGATCATCTGAAGTGGTTGCAAAACAGCAGTTATGATTCTTTTAGGTACATCCGTGACAAGCTTGGTAGGGATCAAGATCTGCGGAATTGGTTTTAAAAGATTCAACACTCAATGATTAATCTCCAACCATGTGGGCGTGAAATATTGAGGCAGCATTGAATACCGATATACGGTGATTACAAATAGACTTTTGTTGCCACATAAATTGCAGCATACAGAATGCAGTACTTGATGGCGCATATCTGTCTTATGCCGACATCCTCGTTAGGATAATGGTAAACAGGGACAGTATTCATAAGAATCAAAGGGATTCAATTATTGCGGACGATAGCTGCTTCAGGAGCAGGCTGTCGGCGACAATGGTCTTCGCGCCACAAGGCCCCAGGAGCTTGGCAATTATGCTCAGTAGATGGCAAGGAGTATCAGCAGATCATTCATGGCGCAGCAGGGTAGGGATGCTAGCCATCAAGGGCAAGTCTGTCCAAGTCGTCGATTTCAGCTGAAAATTATTAATTTACCAGGGACAGGCGCATACACTGGCGCCGTTGTTGCCGCGTTGTCTTGACGGATCGACGCGATAGAATTGATCGAAAACTGTCAATCCAGGCCGAAAAAGTCTCGGAAGAAACTGAACCGTTCGGATTTCTTCTTCAATAGAAGATCCTCCAGTTCTCCTCGGTCGAAGTAGAGCCCTTCACAGAAAGTACAATGATCGATCTCGATGTCGTGCAGTTTCTTGGGGTGCATGTCATGGCCGCATTTGGGACATTTCATCCAGTGCGTCTGTCGAAGATTTTCAAGAGTTACCTGGTCTCCCTGTTTATTAAGCAGCTCAATGCGATGCTCGCGATTATGCCGCGCACTTTCGATTAAAACCTTCTCGTTGAGCCGAAACCAGTCATCTTCACGTTTTCTTGCATCTCTATTCATATTCGTTAGTCCTCACACTAGAGAGGTCTCAGTAGAAGTGTCGGAGACGTGGTATAGGGAGCCGGTTCGGGATTTCATTGTCCAGCAAGGTCTCCACTACCAAGAGACGCCTGGCTCTTTCTTCGAGTTGAAACAGATGATGAATTGCAAGCTGAGGTCGGTCAGTGGAAAATTGCATGCTTGAAAATCGATCTGCATCGTTATCTCCAGTTATTCGCATGGGTACTTGTTGAAATCTAGGGTAGGCCGGTTTTAAATAAAGTAAAAGTCGATAATAGTAATTATATTATTCGTAAATAACGAAGCATTGGAAATCCGATGGTTAACTGGAAGGTCATTTCATTATCGATAGCAGATATTACGTAAAAAACGAGTATTGCAGTTTAAATATTCGACTAATTGAAACCTGCGTTCTCTGTTAGTTTGTGGCTGAAACATATATTAATGGCTGTGAAGCAAGGAGGACGATATGCAAAGGTTCAAGAACATTCTGTTGGTATTGAATCCTGAGATAGATGAAAAGACGGCTCTGAACAAGGCTGTCTCGCTGGCCAGGCAGAATGATGCGCGGTTGACGCTCTTCTCGGTTGTGTATGAGCATCCCGATCTTGAGAGCTATCAGGACTCGGTCGGAGAGACTCTACTGGCAGCTTATATTTCTGACCGGCGGCAATGGTTACAAGACTTTATACCGACCCTGCAGGAACATGGCGTCGATGGTGAGGCCGTTGTGGTGATAGGTATTCACTTTCTGGAGATCATTCGTCAGGTACTACGCGAACAACACGACCTGGTAATAACAACGGCGGAGGAAAAGAAAGGTATTCGCGCACGTGTGTTCGGAACCACCTCCATGCACCTGATGCGAAAATGCCCCTGTCCCGTGTGGGTGGTCAAGCAGGCGCAGACGCGGCCTTATGCCCGCATCCTGGCGGCGGTCGATCCATCGGTCTATGACCCGAAACGTGATTCGCTCAATCCACTGATCCTGCAACTGGCCGGCGGTATAGCTCGCAAGGATGCGGGAGAGCTACATATCGTCCATGTGTGGCATTTGTTCGGTGAGCGTTATGTGCGCAACCGCGGCATGACTGAGAAGGACCTTCAGGACGCAAAGGCGCATGAGAAGATGCAGCATAAAGAGCGCCTCGATACCCTGTTGGCCCGGGTTGATGTCACCGATCTGAAGCCCTACCTGCACCTGATTGAGGGCGATCCCTATGAACGTATACCGGAACTGGTGGCAGCGCAGGGTATCGACCTGCTGGTCATGGGTACGGTCTGCCGCACGGGAATCGCCGGGTTTCTGATCGGCAACATAGCGGAAGAGGTACTCAATCAGGTGGACTGCTCTGTGATGACGGTTAAGCCGGATGGTTTTGTTACACCGGTGACGCTTGAAGATGCATGATCCACAAGTTCTGATGGAGAAAGATGAACGATGGAAACAAGCGAACTACTGATAGAGAAACTGCATATTATTATTTATTGGCCGGTACACGCCCCGACCATGTACTTGGCACTCCATATTGAACCATCCTTGGCCGTTAGTCGGTATCCCAGTCCTGGGCCCAAACCAGTATCTTAGGAAGCGTTGACAAAGAGCCAGCCCTGGTAGGCTGCAAATAGCGCTAGCAGCATTGCACCCTCCACGCGGGTGACGCGTCCTGGCCCCTTGCGGTGGAAATCACCTGCCATGAAAAACAGTGCGACGGTCAGGGCAATCATTAGGGAGAAATCACGCGTCAACACAGCGGTGTCGAAACCGCTTGGCCCCACGGTGCCGGCAACGCCCAGCACCGCCAGTAGATTGAACAGATTGGATCCGACCACGTTACCTATGACGATGTCGTGCTCGCCCTTCCTTGCCGCCGCTACCGAGGTGGCCAGTTCGGGCAGGCTGGTGCCTGCGGCGACTATGGTCAGGCCGATCACCAACTCACTGACCCCAAGCCCCTCGGCAATACCAACTGCGCCCCAGACCAGCAGGCGCGAGGCGATCAATAGCAGTACCAGGCCGGAGATCAGCAGCCAACCGGTGCGGGCAAGGGGCATGGGTTCGGGCATCTCTGCAGTGAATTCGCATACCATCGGGTCATTCGGTGCCGAGGCACGGGCCAGGTGCAGGGTCCATAGCACCAGGGCGCCGAGGCCCGTGATCAGCAGGATGCCGTCGAATCGGCTCAGATCCCTATCCCACAACAGGGCCAGTGTCGCCAGGGTCACGGCGATCAACAGCGGAAACTCGCGCCGCAGGGTGCGCGACTGTACCGTCATCGGGACGATCAAGGCGGCCACCCCTAGTACCAAGCCGATGTTGGCGATGTTGGAACCGATAGCGTTGCCGATGGCGATGCCGCTGTTGCCTTCCCAGGCCGCCATGGCGGAGACCAGCATTTCCGGGGCCGATGTGCCGAAGGCGACGATGGTGAGTCCAATGACCAGGGGGGATACAGCCAGGCGTCGTGCCAGCCCCGTGGCTCCTGTTACGAAGCGGTCCGCGCTCCAGACAAGTAGAAACAGACCGACGCAGGTGGCGATGATGTAAGGCAACAATTCTGGCATGTATATTTCCTGCTTGGGTGCGGCCTCTGTTCAACTTGATACATTTTCGTGCTCATTCTGCGGACGAAGTGAGACCAATATCTCTTCCAGCGTGAACCCGGTCATGCCATGAATCGTGCGCCATAGGTAATAAAAGATTGCCAGCATCATGAGCATGGAGGGGATAGCGATCACCGGATAGCTGAGCAGGGTCAGCCGCCCGAGTTCCTCGTTGAATGAGGCGCTACCCGCCGGACTGACAACAATCCACCTGGCGAGGATGTAGTTCATCACAGCCGAAAAGAAAAAGGTGCTACCCATCAGGTACGTGGCATTCAACAGGCGACCTTCAAAGGCTGCGGTATTTCCCAGATTCTCGAGTCTTTGCCTGATCTTTCCGACATCAATAACCGCAGGGTTATAGAGCAGGGTTCTGATCAGCGAATAAGGTGTGCGCGTGGAGACCAGCACCGCTATGCCGATCAGTCCGGGGATGGCGGCTTCCTTGACAGCCAGCCACTGCGGGTCGAGTTGCAGCAGTCCGATGCCGCCGGTAAGCAACACGCTGATTAACCCCAGCAGTGCAATAAAATTGAATTTCCTGTACTTCAGAAGTTCGTAAAGGCCCCAGCCCAGAGGAAACGCCAGTGCCACGATTAGCGCAGTACTTGATCCAAGGGCATTATCGTCACTGAACTTCGTCAGGATCAAGGAGGGAATAACAATGCTGAACAGCAGGTCAACCAGTGGGCGTGGCTTATGGTCAGGCGATGTTTGTGTGAAGGTGGCAGGGGTGTTGGTCATGCTGTATCTCTATGTCTGATGTGGATTATCACAAGCGTGTTTTCAGTCTTCCAGTATTTATCTATCGGGTAATCTGATCGCAACTCTGGATGGAATGGCTTGTCGGCCAGGCGTTTGCTCATCACCGGATTCGCTTGAGAGGCCGGACATTGATCGCAAACATGCCCGCACCCTCAGCTGGTTGCAACTGCAGGCTCAGTTTGTTTATTGATCTGTGTGCCGAGGGGGGTGCGCAGCAGACAGCCGGCGCCGCCCAGAGACATCAGCGCATCGGCGTTTTCCACGATTTCCACCGGACGTTCCAGCTGGTCGGCCAGGCGCAGCAGTTCCTCCCTGACATCCATCGGTCGCGTGGCTGGCTTGCCGCACTGCGGGCAGATGGATGTTTCGGGCGGCTCGGTGCCGCTGGCTCGACAGGCGGTACAGGTCCAGCCGGGATCGGGCTGATAGTTGCTGGCCATGACCAGTGTATCCACTTCACCCCGGCGCAGCGCATCCAGTGTGGCCGCCGCGCCCGCAACCGTCAGGTTCTGGCTGCGCAGTCCCTCGATCAGGCGTTCGGTAACTGACCGGTATTCATGTTTTTCATGTTCGATAAAGCTGGACAGGGTCATGATGATCACTTCGGTCTGCAGATCGCGTGCGCTGGCCGGTGCCATATCCACCAGCTTTTCCGCCAGATCCTTGGGCATGGCATGGCGTAGCCGCTCGGTTATCTCGGGATCGCCGGCCAGGATCAGGTGGGTATGGCCCCCGGCGCGCATCAGCTTGTCTAGAACCGCGATCTTTTCGTGTACAAACCGGTCCCCGCGATGCACCCGGTTCACGCAATAGTGGATGCGGGCCCATTCCGACCCCACACGCGTACGTAGCCCCGATTGATCTATCCAGGCGCGGACCGTGGCGGCGCCCAGATTCACTGCCACGATACTGACCCGATCTTGCAGAGCCAGCAAGACGACGTAGCGGTGGTAGTCGTCCTTGAGTTCTATCAGATGGTAGATATTGGGTGTGGGATAGACTGCGATCCAGTTGGGCAGCGAGGCGGCAAACTGCATGGCCAGCATGAAGCTTCCGCCGCAGGTGCCGCGGGCAAAGATGGCCACCCCTTTGGCCTCGGGCAGCAGATCGGTGGCCATCCAGGACTCGATTTCGCCCAGAACTTCCTCGAGGTCGTCGAGATCATTGCCCTTGAGAATGCGCCGCAGGATGCGGGCGCGTTCCTCGAGCACATCGCGCCAGCCAGTCTGCCCGTTCTCAAGGTTAAGGTAGCAGCTGATAAACGGTGCATCCGATTCTTCCACGCTGGCCAGTACAGTGATTTGCTGTTTGAGCTCGTCGGAAGTCGTCATGTGTGTCATATCAACAGGCCTCATGTTCATCCAGACCCGCCATAGGCGGGTCTATGCGCGGTTAGCCTGAACCGTGGCGTGGATCTCGCCTGCCAGGCCGGCCTCCAGGCCGAGCTCGCGCGCCAGGGTATCAAGATAGATTTGTTCGGGTGCTGACGGTGGGTCGACCATCATTACTGAGGCTGCATACACTTCGGCGGCATGCTCCTTTGAATCGACGGCGGCCGTCAGGCCCGCTACGTCCAACGGGCGACCGTACTCCTCGAAAAGAAATGCCTTGTCTTCTGCAGGCATATCCAGGCTGTTGATCTGGTTGAGGATCATTTGGCTTTCCTGCACGTTTATCTGCCCATCGGCCTTGGCGGCAGCAATCATGGCGCGGGCGAGGAGCAGGCTGAGTGCTCTGGCCCCCGCTGTGTCGTTGCTCGCAGGCAGAAACGCACTGTCCGCAGGCGGGGTAGCTAAACCGGTACCGGCCTTCGCGCCCGCTCCCTGCTGGTAGTTCTGCCATGCCTTGTAGGCCAGCCCGCCAACCAGTGCCATACCACCAAGCTGCAGTGCCGAACCGGCGACTTTTCTCGCCTTCTTGCCGGACAGGACATTGGCCAGCGCGCCACCGGCCAGTCCCCCGGCAAAACCGCCAGCGGCTCCACTGCCGACGAGTTGATCGAGCAAGCGTCTGGCGTCAAACATGATTCTGTTCTCCTTTGGTTGGTATTAGCGAAACGGGTAGCCGTCAGCCGGATTATGCCTGGACTGTTGTCCTGGCGTTGGTATCGCGCCTGGGGTAACCATCACGACCACATGGTGAGCGGTGGATCATTCATCACCGCACGCAGGATGTCGCTGCGTGCGACAATGCCTATCAACTTGTCCTGATCATCGGCAATGGGTACGGAGTGAAGATGGTATTCCAGCATTACCTGGGCAATCCTGCGAATATCCGATACCGGGTCGGCTGTAATGACTCCTGGTGACATGGCATCTGCTACACGCTTGTCACCCACATACTGCATCTTGCCATCGTCAATGATGATGAACTGCAATAAATCCTCAACCGACAACATGCCGACGATGCGATGTTCTGCACTCATGACCGGCATCTGCCGGAATCCCCATTGCTGAAAGTGACGCTGTGCCTCGAGTATTCCCATCTCCATGGACACGGTACTGACCGGGTAACTCATTAGTTGATAGGCGTGGTAAACCGGTTCCCGCCGGTTAAGCTGGCGCATTTCACGGTAGGACTCTATGGCCTTGCTGGATACAGGTGCCTTGCCGGGTTTACCGCTGGAGGCGCTATCAATCATTCCCGGTTGTGGTTCAGGCTCATCAGGCAACGAACGTGTCCGCGCGCTGGCCTGGGCTTCACGCACCTTGCGCAGATTTTCCAGTGTGTCACGGAAGCTTCGGCCCTGGATGTCGTAGATGGCAAACATGAAATTTTACCCTGAGTGGTTCGTTTACATTAAATCAGGCATATTAATCCGGTTACGCCGCAACCCGTGTCGTTGATGTATGCTCCTGGATCAAGCTCCACCCTCGCAAGCAAATCGTTACTACTCTTGATCTCCTGCCGCGCCGAGCAGATGCAGCATACTGGTGAACAGGTTGAAGATGGCGACGAACAGTGTGACGGTGGCCATGATGTAGTTGGTTTCGCCGCCATGAATGATGTTGCTGGTCTCGTACAGGATCAGGCCCGCCATTAGCAGCACGAACATGGATGACACCGCCAGCGACAGGCCGGGCATCTCGAAGAACAGCGCACCCAAACCGGCAAGAAAGGCCACTAGAATACCCACTATCAGAAAACCACCCATGAAACTGAAGTCCTTGCGTGTGGTCAGCGCGTAACCCGATAGGCCGAGGAAGATGGCACCGGTTGCACCCATGGCCATCATTACGACCTGGCCACCGTTGGGCAGGGCCAGATAGGCGCTGAGAATCGGCCCCAGGGTGTATCCCATGAAGCCGGTCAGGGCGAACACGAAGGCCAGCCCCAAAGCGCTATCACGGAATTTCGCGGTCAGGAATAGCAGGCCGAAATAACCGCCGAGAGTGAGCAGCAGCCCCGGATGGGGCAGGTTCAAGGCCATCGAAATGCCCGCTGTCAGCGCACTGAACAGCAGTGTCATGGACAGTAGCGTGTAGGTGTTACGGATCACCTTATTGGTGGCTAAGACGGCCGTTTGTGCATGGGTTGCCGCATTAGTTATTGATGTATTCATGGTGGGTTGTCTCCTGTCAGGTTAAACAAGTGGTTGCGGTTCATTCAGTAATTGCTACCGTGTCGCGCAGACCGGATGCGCGAGCCGTGTCGCGCTGACGCGCCAGCCGACGCCCAACAGTACGCCCGGCACGACCGGTCGCACGGTCGATGGCGACGTACAGATCGGCCTCGGTATCTTCGACCACCACATCGGGCAGACCGGTCAGCACCACCTGCAAGTGGCAGCGCTTGTCCGCTCCGCCCCGCGGGCCGTTGATGTCGGATAGCCGCATTACCACCTGCTGAATGTGATCGTCACAGCAGGTCAGGGCGAAACGCAGCCGCCGTTCAGCATGGCTGCGCAAGGCGCTGGTCAGTGAAAATTGGCGTGCCTGGATGTTAATCTGCATAGGGTCCTCTGCTACTTTGCTGTTGATGTTTCATGAGCAAACAGGCTAGGCGGGTTTGGTAGATAATAAAAGTCGAATAAATTAGCTATACTATTCGTTAATTACGAAGTAACGGGAGTCCGTATGGTTAACTACAAGCATCTGCACTACTTCTGGGCGGTGGCCAGGGAGGGTGGCGTCGCCCGGGCCAGCGAACGGCTGCACCTGACACCACAGACCATCAGTGGGCAACTGAGCCTGCTCGAGGAATATCTTGGGGTGGACCTGTTCAGCCGGGTCGGACGCAATCTGGAACTTACCGAGGCCGGACGATTGGTGTTGAGCTATGCCGATGAGATCTTCTCCCTGGGCGGTGAGCTGGAAGAGATGATGCATCAGCTGCCGCAGGGTCGTCCCCAGTTGTTCAGGGTTGGCGTAGTCGATGTGTTGCCCAAGTCCATCGCCCATCGTATTCTTCAGCCTGCGCTGCAAATGTCGGAGCCGGTGCGCATGATCTGCCGCGAGGCAAGTCTTGATACGCTGTTGGCGGAGCTGGCCGTGCACCGCCTTGATCTGGTGCTCGCCGACCGTCCTATCCCTTCCACGGTCAGTACGCGGGCCTTCAGTCATAAGCTCGGCGAGTGTGGGGTCAGTTTTTTTGCCACTAAAAAACTTGAAAAGAAACTTAAAGGTAATTTCCCCCGCTGTCTGGATGGTGCGCCATTACTCTTGCCCAGCAGCGGCAATCAATTGCGTTCTCGTATTGACCAGTGGCTGGACACACATCGCATCCATCCGCGCATGATTGCCGAGTTTGATGACAGCGCACTAATGAAAGCATTTGGTCAAGAAGGGGCGGGGATCTTTATCGCGCCCGCCGCTATCGAGGAAGAGGTAGAGTGGCAGTATCAGGTGACCGCGATTGGCCGGGTCGATGAAGTAAAAGAACATTTCTACGCCATTTCAGTCGAGCGCCGGGTCTTGCACCCTGTTGTCTCTGCAGTGATGGAGGCAGCGCGTGAATCGCTGTTTGCCGATGAATAATCATGATATGGAAGATGACCGATTAGAATGAAAAGGGGAATCCTGACCTCAAGGTGAAAACAGGCGTTTATCACGCCCCCTGGGAAAAGAGTTTCGACAGGATCCTCACGCCTTTTGAATAGTTTATACACCGCCAGACCACCATTGGCTTACAACCGAGGGTCAGGACCGGAATTCTTACCGTCTCCCCGCTGGCGTGTGTAGCTGGTTTTATAGGGTCAGCAGGCCAGTAGCGGCTGAGAACCAGCCTGGAGCGAAGATGGCAGCGCACGACTTTTTTCTTACCCTGCTCATTATCCTGCTGACGGCGCGGATATTCGCCGAGCTGGCCATGCGCCTGCAGGCGCCGTCAGTAATCGGTGAATTATTCGCCGGCGCGGTGCTGGGACCCAGCTTGCTGGGCTGGATCGAGCCGACGGAGGCGATCCGTCTGATGGCGGGCATCGGCATTATCCTGCTGTTGTTTGAGGTGGGGCTGGAGACAGACGTCAAACGCCTGGTAAGCACAGGCCTGGAATCCATCGTCGTCGCATTAGCCGGTTTTATCCTGCCATTTCTGTTTGGTTTTGGGCTGGCCTACGGGCTGTACGAATTGCCGTTGCTGGTATCTCTGTTTATCGGCGGGACACTGACCGCGACCAGCATCGGCATCACCGTGCGGGTGCTCAGCGACCTCAAGCGCCAGCATTCGAAAGAGGGACAGGTCGTGCTGGGTGCGGCGGTGCTGGACGATGTGATGGGCGTGGTGCTGCTGGCACTGCTCTATGAGTTTTCCATCGGTGGCGGCGTGAGCCTGGTGAACACCGGCAAGGTGCTGATCTTCGTAGCGGCGTTTTTTGTGCTGGCGCCGGCGGCCGCCAAACTGATGTCCATGGTCATCAAACGCTTCGATACGACCAGCGAAATACCCGGCCTGATTCCAACGACTATTGTCTCACTGGTGTTGTTTTTCGCCTGGCTGGCCCATGCCATAGGTGCGCCGGAACTGCTGGGCGGCTTCGCTGCCGGACTGGCGCTATCGCGGCGTTTCTTTCTGCCCCTGGGCGTTGCGTTGCATGCCGACGAGGCCTTTGCGGAACGTATCGAAACGCAGATGAAACCCATTGTGCAACTGTTCACGCCGATCTTCTTTGTCATGGTGGGACTATCGCTGAACCTGCGCGAGATCGACTGGAGTTCATCCTTCATCTGGTTGTTCTCCCTGTCGTTGCTGGCCGCCGCCGTTGCCGGGAAACTCCTCGGGGCAGTCCTGTTGAAAGAGAGCTGGCCTGTCCGTTGGATGATCGGCACGGCGATGATTCCGCGCGGTGAAGTCGGGCTCATTTTCGCCGAGCTAGGCAGGGAGAGCGGAATTTTCAGCAACGAGGTCTATGCCGGGATGGTAATCGTCATCGCCCTGACCACGTTGCTGCCGCCCTTTGTCATGAAGTGGTATTACGGGCGCTATGGAGCGCAGATGCTGTAGTTGATTGCTGTTTGGATGCCGGGCATTGCGGGAAAATCAACGGTAACCGAAAAACGTTACGGAGTTGAGGTGTGGTTCAACCGATCATATAATCGGAATATACGAACAAATGGCTTAAAAGATTCGACTTATCATTACTTCACGAAAGGCATAGAGTGATCCGTGAAAGCAAAGCCAATAGCACGTTTCCACGGAGATTCTTATGTCTATCAACGCGTATCAAAAAATACTTGGAGCTATCAGGCAGTGGTTTGAGGTCACCCGGTTTCCCACCGGGTATCTTCCCGTCAGGGTGCGGATTGACGAGGCAGAGCATTATCAGCCTGTGAGAATTCGGGAATATCGAGCCTTACAGCAGAGGTTCAAGTGATGAGCGAGTCAATGATGCGTGCCGGCGGGCCTGTTTTGTTGCTGATACTGGCCCTGCTTCAGGCAAGCCCGGTGCTGGCCCGGAGCGATGATCTTATACAGAGTGAGATCGAGGCGCAGATCGCAGGGTCTGCGATACTGCGTGACACCCTGGTCGAGGTACGCGTGGAAAAACGGCTGGTAGTGCTCACAGGACAGGTTAGGCTCTACGAGCAGAAGCTGATCAGTGACCGTATTGCCTGGACTACGCTGGGCGTGTTCGAGGTGGACAACGAAATACGGGTGGTGCCGAAGGTGCCGGTGGCGGATGCGGCAATCGAACATAAGATCAAGGAGATCGTGAAAACTGACGAGCGCTTCCATGGTGCCGGGGTGGTGGTCGCGGTTGACAACGGCGTTGTGTCTATCCAGGGCGGTTTTTTCGGACTGAGTGATCCGGTTTTCCTGAAACACAAGGTGGCGGAAATCGAAGGGGTGGTCGATATCAATATTCGCGCCACGTTCCTTGCCCGGTCAAGCGGAACCTAGGATATATCATGCGTAAATCCAAAGAGAAAGCTGCTGAATAATGACCTCCATATATAGCGAGTCTTTGCCGAAATGGCGTCGCTGCTGTTGGTGGCCGACGTCGTTAGCGCTATCGGTGTGCGTTTCGGCAGCCGCTGATCGTCGCCTTCACAGCTGTAGGTATATTGGTGGGGGCGACCGTCACACGGGTCCTTCATGGCCGAGAAGGTAGACTTTTTATCGGACAGCCTGCGTTCGTGTTGTGTATTTAGTTTGATATAGGCCCGTGACCAATAGAAACGTCAACATGGATACCTTGCTTTCAAGGCATTGGCATCATCTGCCACGCGATGAGATCGCCACGCTGCTGGAGTCGGATGCTGCCAAGGGACTCGATATCTTCGAGGTGGCGCACCGGCAGACGCATTTTGGGTCGAATCGCCTCACCCTGAAGAAAGGCAAAAGTCCGCTGCTATTATTTCTGCTGCAGTTTAATCAGCCGCTTGTTTATATCCTGCTGGGCGCGGCTGCCGTCACTTTTGCACTGCAGGAATGGGTTGATAGCGGTGTCATCTTCGCTGTCGTGCTGGTCAATGCCATTATCGGTTTCATCCAGGAATCAAAGGCATTAAAGGCCATCGAGGCGCTGGCACATGCCATGGAGGGCATGGCGACCGTCGTCCGGGCGGGGAAAAAAGAAAAAATCGCCGCCACTGAACTGGTTCCCGGGGATCTTGTGTTGCTGCAATCCGGAGACAAGGTGCCCGCGGACCTGCGCCTTCTGCGTACCCGGGAACTGCAGATCGATGAGTCGGCCTTGACTGGCGAGTCTGTGCCGGTGCAGAAGCAGCCGGAACATCTGGCGCAGCAAACGTTGCTTGCCGACCGCAGCAATATCGCTTATTCGTCCACCCTGGTTACCTATGGCACCGGCGCAGGGATTGCTGTTGCCACGGGTGACGGCACCGAGATCGGACAGATCAATGCACTGATCGCCAGCGCAGATACCCTGACAACCCCCCTGACCAGGAAAATTACGCACTTCAGCGGAATTTTGCTGTGGGTCATTCTGGGCCTTGCCGGCTTGACCCTGCTGGCTGGCTGGTACCACGGGACACCCCTGCTCGAAAACTTTATGGCGGCAGTGGCGCTGGCCGTTGGTGCAATACCGGAGGGCCTTCCAGCGGCGATGACTATCATGCTGGCAATCGGCGTGAGCAAGATGGCGCGGCGTCACGCGATTATCCGCAGGATGCCAGCTGTTGAAACCCTGGGCAGTACGACCGTCATCTGTTCCGACAAGACGGGCACCCTGACCCAGAACCAGATGACGGTGCAGCTGGTCTGTACCGGCGGTAACTGCTACGAGTTCACGGGCGTGGGTTATGCGCCGCAGGGAGAGGTTTGCCTTGATGAATCCGCAATCGATCCAGAAGCGCATCCTGTCCTTGTGGAGTGTCTCAAGGCCGGCCTGTTATGCAACGATTCATGTTTAATCAACAAGGGCGAACAGTGGGGCATCGAGGGAGATCCAACAGAAGTTGCCTTGATTACCGCAGCAGCCAAGGCAGGACTTTCACGGGAGGTGCTGGAGCAGGAATTGCCCCGCATCGATACGTTGCCGTTCGAATCCCAGCATCAATATATGGCCACGCTACACGATGCGGGAACAGCGGCAGCGGCTGTTATTTATTTGAAGGGTTCCGTTGAAAGCGTGTTATCGCGCTGTCGCGACGCCTATGCCGCAGGACCTGAGGCCGGGTTGCTGGATCCGGCAAGTGTTCATCGCGAAGTGGAGGAGATGGCGGCAAGGGGATTGCGGGTGCTGGCTTTTGCGCGCAAGGTGGTGACTGCCACAAGTCAGTCGGTCTCCCATGCCGACGTGGCTGATGGCCTTAGCTTTCTTGGTCTGCAGGCCATGATGGATCCTCCGCGACAGGAGGCGATCGCTGCCGTCAGTGCCTGCCAGCGAGCCGGTATCCAGGTCAAGATGATTACAGGTGATCATGTGGCCACGGCTGCGGCGATCGCGCATCAGATTGGACTCAAGGGCGCCACTGGAAGTGACCCTGACAAGTTCGCAGTCAGCGGGTACAGGCTGTCGCAATTGGCCGATCATGAGCTGGTGGATGTCGCCTGGCAAACGACTGTGTTTGCACGCGTTTCACCCGAACAAAAACTGCGCCTGGTAGAGGCGCTGCAGGCCGCAGGCCACGTGGTTGCAATGACGGGCGATGGCGTCAACGATGCGCCCGCGCTCAAGCAGGCCGATATCGGCGTTGCCATGGGTGTGGGAGGCACCGAGGTGGCTAAAGAGGCGGCTGATATGGTGCTCACCGACGACAACTTCTCGACCATTGAGGCGGCTGTTGAGGAAGGCAGGGCAGTGTTCGACAACCTCGTTAAGTTCATCACCTGGACCCTGCCTACTAACATCGGAGAAGGGTTGGTGATACTCGTTGCCGTATTCGCCGGCCTCACACTCCCCATTACACCGGTCCAGATTCTATGGATCAATATGACTACAGCCGTGTTGCTTGGTTTAATGTTGGCCTTCGAGGGTAAGGAGCCGGGGATCATGGAGCGTCCGCCGCGACGTCCGGAGACGCCGGTCATAACGACGGAGCTTGCAGTACGTGTCGGTCTCGTGAGCCTGATGCTATTGCTTGGTGCCTTTGGTCTTTTTGAATGGACGTTGCTGCATGGCAGGAGTGTCGAAGCGGCGCGAACCGTCGCAGTTAATATGTTCGTGTTCGGCGAGCTCTTCTATCTCTTCAATTGCCGATCGTTGCGGTACTCGATGTTCAAGCTGGGCGTTTTTTCGAACCGCTGGCTCATCCTCGGTGTGGTTGTAATGGCCTTGCTGCAAGTCTTGTTCACCTATACCCCGGCAATGAATCAGTTGTTTGGAACGGCCCCAATGGAGACTACCGAATGGGTGTGGGTTCTGACTGGCGGATTGGCTATCTACACGGTGGTGGGCACCGAGAAGTGGCTGCGTCGTCGCGCCGGCGATGAGATAGGCGACTAAATAAGTATGTTTCCTGACGTCTTCACTGAAATGGCGGTGCTGCTGCTGTTGGCGGCCGGCGTGGGTGCCATCGGTGTGCGCCTGCGACAGCCGCTGATTGTGTCCTTTATTGCGGTGGGCATTCTGGTCGGTCCCTCGGTGCTGGCTTGGGTAAGCGCGAACGACCAGATCGATCTGCTGGCGAAATTTGGCATCACCTTGTTGCTGTTCGTTGTCGGGCTCAAGCTGGACCTGCATATCATCCGCACCATGGGGCCCGTGGCGCTGGCAACGGGGCTTGGCCAGGTCATATTTACCAGTGTCATTGGGTATTTCATTGCGTTAGCGATGGGCATGGCTCCGATTTCCGCCCTGTATGTGGCGGCCGCATTAACCTTTTCCAGCACCATCATTATCGTCAAGCTGCTCTCTGATAAACGCGAGGTGGATACGCTGCACGGGCGCATCGCCCTGGGTTTCCTGATTGTGCAGGACCTGGTCGTCGTGTTGGTCATGATCGGTCTCAATGCCCTGGGCGAGACCGGTGAGGCCTCTGTGGCTCACACGGCTTTTACCGTGTTGATGAAGGGTGTTGCGTTTCTGTTGGTCATTGCCTTGGTCATGCGCTATATCCTGCCGCGGCTGCTCCATTTGCTGTCCCGCTCCCAGGAACTGCTGGTACTGTTTGGCATTGCCTGGGCCGTGAGCCTGGCGATCCTGGGTGATACACTGGGTTTCAGCAAGGAGGTAGGCGCCTTTATCGCCGGGGTGTCATTGGCTTCTACACCCTACCGGGATGCGCTGGGCGCGCGCCTGGTAAGCCTGCGTGATTTTCTGTTGCTGTTTTTCTTCATCGATCTGGGGGCACGACTCGACCTCGGACTGCTGGGCGCCCAACTGGTAGAGGCTTTGGTATTCTCCTTATTCGTGCTGATCGGGAATCCGCTGATCGTGATGGTCATCATGGGAGCGTTGGGGTACCGCAAGCGTACCGGGTTTCTTGCGGGGCTTACGGTGGCGCAAATCAGCGAATTTTCCCTGATTCTGGGAGCGTTGGGATTGAGCCTCGGTCATATTGACGCCGAGACCATGGGGTTGATCACCCTGGTTGGCATCATCACTATCAGCGCCTCGACCTATATGATCATTTATTCCCATCCGCTCTATGAATGGTTGGCACCCTGGCTGAAGGTGTTCGAGCGCCAGCGCCCCCACCGGGAGCTCGAGCAGGGCGTGGCGCCTGAGGACGGCGTCGCAGAGATCATACTTTTTGGAATGGGGCGCTTCGGGTCCGGCATCGCGCAGGCACTGCGGCAGCGCGGCTGCCGGGTGCTGAGTGTTGACTACAATCCGGAACTGGTACGCTCTGGCGACACCATGGGCCATCCGGTGCTTTACGGCGATGCCGAAGATCCCGAGTTCATCGCGTCGCTGCCGTTTGCCCGCACCCAATGGGTCGTCTGCACGGTGCGCGAACGTCACGTCAGCCAAGCGCTTATCCATTCCCTGCGAAGTATGGGCTATGCGGGACAGATCGCGGTAACCGCCCGCACCCCCGGTGAGGTTGCCAGACTGGAGCGAGCGGGCGCCAACCTGGTGCTTGTGCCTTATGCGGATGCCGCTCGCGAGGCAGCTGGCCGGCTACTGGGACAGGATTCCCCGGTGATACCGTGACGAGCTGCGTTCTCAAGGCCAGTCATTCTGGCTCGCGGGGTTGCTGATGGAATTGGTCTCTTCCTGGTATTCGGCAGCACACGATCTGTGGCCAGGCAGACAGAGTATTGGTCGCTTATCTGATGGGGGACATGGCCGAGGTCTTCGGTACTATGTGTCTGGAACGGGTGATGGGTACGACTGCGAGGCTGCGCAGTTCTCTCCCCGGGGTACTGACGAATGACATTGATGAAGGCGAAAATCAGCTGGTCGACCATCGTCTCGCGGGGGCTTCTGTTCTCGCTCATCTGGTGGAGCCTCACCGACGGCGCCGCACCGTCCTGGTGGATCGGTGTGCCGGCGGTGTTGCTTGCGGTTATTGCCAGCGTCGCGCTATTGCCACCTGCACCTTTTGTCTGGTACGAGTTGCTGAGGTTCGCGCCCTTTTTCCTCATGCGCTCCTTGCGTGGTGGTGCGGACGTAGCATGGTGCGCGTTTCATCCTGATATGCCCATTGCCCCGGACCTTATTGAATACCCGCTGCAGCTGCCGCAGGGATTGCCGCGGGTATTCATGGCCAACGCAGTCAATCTGCTGCCAGGCACTTTGACCGCCGAACTCGGTGCGAATTGTTTGAAAGTGCATGTGCTGGACAGGCAGAAAGGTTTCCTGGCCGAGCTCGAAGCGGTGGAGCAAAGCGTGGCCCGGATATTCGGTATATCTATGAAGGTTTCTGGAGGAGGTGAATGAAATGAAGCGATTCAAGGATATTCTTTGCGTGGTGGAAACCACGGCGGCATGCGAGCCTGCGCTGGCGCGTGCCGTCACGCTGGCAGAGGACAACCAGGCCAGCCTGACGATCGTTGACGTGGCCGAGCGCGTTACAGCCGGCATCGGGATGCCGGATGGTGGGCCGATATCTGTCGACCTGCAGGCCGCGACGGTGAGCGCGCATACGCAGGATCTGGAAACCCTGGTCGATCCTTACCGCAAACGGATCGAGATCCACACCAGGGTATTACTCGGTGTGCCTTTTCTGGAAATCATCCGCGAGGTACTGCGCAACGGACATGACCTGGTGATCAAAATCCCCGAAACATGGGATTGGCTGGATCGGTTTTTCGGCAGCGATGATATGCACCTGCTGCGCAAGTGCCCCTGCCCGGTTTGGCTCATCAAGCCTCAGGCGCCGAAATCTTACCGGCGTATTCTGGCGGCGGTTGATGTAGACGATGCGTACCCGCCGGCGGAGTTAAAATCACGACGCGCGCTGAACCGGCAGATTCTAGAAATGGCCAGTTCCCAGGCGCTGTCCGACTTCGCCGAGCTGCACATTGTGCATGCCTGGGATGCAATCGGCGAAAGTGCCATGCGCAGCGGGGCATTCATGAGTCGGCCAGAACACGAGGTCGACGCTTATGTCGAACAGGTGAGGCGGCAGCACGCGGCCAATTTGGACGGGCTGATACGCGAGGCGACCAGCCATCTGGGGCAGGACGTCCTTAATTATCTCAAGCCTCAAACGCATCTGGTGAAGGGATGGGCTCGCAAAGAGATACCGGCATTGGCCAAACGGATCGAGGCCGATCTTGTCGTCATGGGGACCGTGGCGCGCACCGGCGTTCCCGGATTCATCATGGGCAATACGGCGGAGACAATCCTCAACCAGATCGATTGCTCTGTACTCGCGATCAAGCCGACCGGCTTCGTAACGCCGGTCACGTTGGGGGGTTGAACACACGTGCAGATCCTTTACCTCGCATTGGCATTGTTTCTGCTGCTGAATCTCGGCGCAGGAATGTGGCGCGTGCTGCGCGGCCCGACTGCCGCCGATCGTATGCTGGCTGCGCAGTTATTTGGTACCACTGCGGTGGCCGTGCTACTGCTGCTGGCGCAAGCGACTGGACATGCAGCCTTGCGCGATGTGGCTCTGGTGTTCGCCCTGTTGGCCGCGGTCACGGCGGTGGCCTTCGTGCGGCGCGCCTGGCCGGACCAGGGGGTGGACCATGATTCCGAGTGATTTCCTCTCCGCGGCACTGCTGATCATCGGGGCCGTCTTCTTTCTGGCCGGCACCCTGGGTCTACTGCGCTTTCCCGATGTATATACCCGCCTTCACGCCCTGACCAAGGCCGACAATGTTGGTCTGGGTCTTATGATAGCGGGGCTGGCCATGCAGGCGGAATCATGGGCTGTGGCGGGCAAGCTGCTGCTGATCTGGTTCTTGGTGTTGCTTGCCGGGGCCAGTGTTGCCCATCTGGTCGCCAGGGGGGCATTGCAGAGGGGAATACAGCTGTGGAGACGCTGACCCTGTTGGCATGGACGTTCGATAGCCTGTTGGGATTGGGATTGTTGTGGTTGGCTTGGCGGGCGTTGGCCTGCCCGGATCTGTTCAGGGCCATAGTGTTGTTCGTCGCCTTTGGCCTGCTGATGGCACTGGCCTGGGCGCGCCTGGATGCGCCGGATATCGCCCTGGCGGAGGCGGCCATCGGTGCAGGACTCACGGGTGCCTTGTTGTTGGCGGCGCTGGCGCGTCTCAACCGCGCCGATCGGGAACAATGGAAACAAAAACAGCATGATGAGCAATAAGAGAACGATGCATCGCGGCTCAACACACAACTCTATACGGGAAAATCAACAATGTTTGGCTATCTGAAAAAATTCGAGCGCGTGGTTGTCGGGGCATTGATCCTGATGCTGGCGCTGGTGGCGGGTTACTGGATCGCAAAGAAGACAAACCGAGATGCACAAAATGCATGACAAGACGGCACGGCTGACAACCGATGAATACACACAGGTCGCGCCGGTAGTTCGCCTGGTGATTGCGCTACTGGTCTCGGCGGTTGCTGCAGGGCTGGCTTATGCCGTGTCGTCATTACCGCTGGTCACCACGGGTTTGCAGGAAGCTGTTGCAGAGCAAATGGCGCAGAGCGGGGTCAGCCATCCGGTGACCGCAGTGCTGCTCAACTTCCGCGGCTATGACACATTACTCGAGATGGGCGTATTGCTGCTGGCGCTGGTGGGCGTCTGGTCACTGGGCTCGGCACCATCGAGTCGCGAACCCCCGCCGGGTGCCGTGCTGGAATTTCTCACCCGGTTCTTTGCCCCGCTGATGATCCTGATAGCCGGTTATCTGCTTTGGGCCGGTGCCCATGCACCAGGTGGCGCCTTTCAGGCGGGGGCGGTGCTGGGCGCCAGCGGCGTACTGCTGCTGTTATCGGGCTGGCATCTGCCTGCGTCGCTGGCGGGCTGGCCGCTGCGCTTGACGTTGGTTGCGGGCCTGGCGGTGTTCGCCGCAGTGGCGGCAGGTGTCATGTGGACAGGGGCATCGCTGCTGGAGTATCCGCCGCAATGGGCTGGCGGCCTGATCCTGCTGATTGAGGCGGCAGCAACCCTGTCCATCGGCGCGACCCTGGCGGCCCTGTTTCTGGGCGGACGGCCGGAGGATAGTCCGTGACACCTGTGTTGCTCTATGCGCTGACCGGGTTGGGGCTCTTTTCCCTGGGCCTTTATGCGTTGATTGTTCATGCCCACCTGTTGCGCAAGATCCTGGCGCTGAACGTCATGGGCAGCGGCGTATTTCTGGTGCTTGGCGGACTGGCACGCCGCGTGCCGCAAGGGGCGCCAGACCCGGTGCCGCAGGCGATGGTGATCACCGGCATCGTGGTGGCGGTGGCGGCCACCGCCCTGGCCCTGGTGCTGATGTTGCGCGTGCGGGCGGCCACTGGCCGCACCGTGTTGCCCGACAGACAAAGTGACTAGCCCAATGGAACAAACCACTATCGCCCTCACCTGGGGCGTCGTGCTCATCCTGCTGCCGCTAGCGGGGGCCATGCTGGCTTTTTTGTTCCGGCGCGTAGCCACTTTAATCGGTATCGGCACCGCAGTAGCGACGAGCTTCACCGCGGTGGCACTAGCCCGGGCGGTGATTATGGACGGCACATTGCATCACGCCGTCGGCGGCTGGGGCGCGCCGCTCGGCATTGATCTGCGTGCGGATGGCCTGAGTGTGCTGATGCTGCTCATGACCGCCGCAGTCGGTCTGGCGATCAGCCTCTATGCACCGGCTTATTTCCGGGACGAGTCGCGCAAGGCAGAACAATTCTGGCCACTGTGGCTGTTCTTGTGGACGGGACTGAATGCGTTGTTTCTGTCCGCCGACATCTTCAACCTCTATGTCACCCTGGAGTTGCTGGGCCTGGCGGCGGTGGCGCTCACTGCACTGCCCGGTCGGGCCGATGCCTTGACCGGTGCCATGCGTTATCTGCTGGCTACGCTGCTGGGGTCGCTCCTGTACCTGCTTGGCGTTGCGCTGCTCTATCACGGTTTTGGCAGCGTTGACATCGCGATACTTGCCGTGCGGGTCGAGCCGTCTCCAGTGGTCTGGGCCGCATTGGGGCTGATGAGTACCGGCCTGTTGCTCAAGACAGCACTTTTCCCGTTGCATTTCTGGCTGCCGCCGGCCCATGCCAGCGCCCCTGCACCCGTGAGTGCGTTGCTGTCAGCGCTGGTGGTGAAAGCCTCTTTCTATATCCTGCTGCGTTTGTGGCTGGAGATCTTCGGTACCCTCGGCGAGGGCGTCGACACACTGTTCGGCCTGCTCGGTGCTGTGGCCATACTCTGGGGCTCCTTGCAGGCCTTGCGCCAGACCCGGCTGAAGCTGCTCATCGCCTATTCCACCGTAGCGCAGCTCGGCTACCTGTTCCTGGCATTTCCGCTGGCGGTCACCGCCGGGGCTACTGCCTGGAGCGCGGTCGCGTACCTGGCGCTTTCTCACGCCCTGGCGAAGGCGGCCATGTTTCTGGCGGCCGGCAATCTGTTGCGCTTTGGCGGCCATGACCGCATCGCGGACCTGGATCGGGTGGTGCAGCGTCTGCCGCTCACCACCGGCGCCTTCGCGCTGGCCGGGGTGAGCATCATGGGCCTGCCGCCGAGCGGAGGTTTTATCGGTAAGTGGCTGCTCCTTGAGACGGCCCTGGCACAGGGGCGATGGGGCCTCGCGGCGGTGATGATCCTCGGCGGTTTGCTGGCGGCGGGCTATATTTTCAAGGTGCTGGGGCACGCCTTTACCGAGGCGCCCGAAACACACGAGCCAATTGAAGTGCCCGCCAGCATGGAATGGGCGGCGCTGTTGCTCGCGATGGGGGCGGTGCTGCTGGGCTTTCTGGCCGTTCCTGCGTTGTCGCTGATTGGCATCGGCGACCCATTCGGCGCCAGTGAGGTCATGCCATGAACTGGGATGCGTGGATTCCTCTCCTGGTAATTGCAAGCTCTCTGCTGCCGGGTTTGATCATTTTCGGTCTGGCAGAAGACCGGGTACGTACACGCACGCTGCTCAACCTGCTTGGGGCCTCGGTCAAACTCGCATTGGTAGGCTGGATGCTGTGGGGTGTCTACCACGGGCATCATTTCGAAACGCGGCTGGCACTGTTACCGGATCTGGAACTGGTGCTGCGTGCTGGCCCACTGTCGCTGTTGTTCGTCACCCTGTCCACCGGGCTCTGGCTGGTCACTACGGTCTATGCGATCGGCTACCTGGAAGGCTCGCTCCATCGCAGCCGTTTCTTCGGCTTTTTCAACCTGTGCGTAACCGCCACTGTTGGCGTGGCCCTGTCCGGCAACCTGATCACCTTCCTGGTGTTCTACGAGCTGTTGACCCTGGCCACCTACCCGCTGGTCGTGCATCGTGGCACGGAAGCGGCTCGCCTTGCCGGGCAGACCTATCTTGCCTACACCATCTTCGGTGGCGCGTTGTTGTTGTTGGGAACTGTGTGGCTCTACACCTTGACGGGTACCCTGGAATTTACCCCGCGGGGTTTTCTTGAGGGTGTGGAGGAAGGGCATCGCCCGGCGCTGGTGGTTATCTTCGCCCTGCTGGTCGCCGGATTCGGTGTGAAGGCGGCGCTGGTGCCGCTGCATGGCTGGCTGCCAAAGGCCATGGTCGCCCCGGCACCGGTCAGCGCCCTGCTGCATGCGGTGGCTGTGGTGAAGGCCGGCGCGTTCGGCATCGTGCGTGTGGTCTATGATGTGTTCGGGGTGGAGTATGCCGCCGGACTGGGTGTCACCGGTCCGTTGGCGGTCGTGGCCGCCGTGACGATTATCTACGGATCGCTGCGTGCCCTGTTTCAGGATGATCTGAAGCGCAGGCTGGCCTTCTCTACAGTGAGTCAGGTGTCCTACATTGTCCTGGGTGTCGCCATTGTCGGACCAGTCGCTACCATCGGCGGCGTGGTGCACCTGGTGCACCAGGGCGTGATGAAAATCACTTTGTTTTTCTGCGCGGGTAATCTGGCCGAGACCCTGGGGATTCACAAGGTCAGTGAGATGAATGGCGTGGGCCGGCGCATGCCCTGGACCATGGCTGCGTTTACTGTCGGCGCCTTCGGCATGATGGGTGCGCCGCCGATTGCCGGATTCATTAGCAAATGGTATCTGGGCCTGGGCGCGCTTGAGGCCGGCCAGGGCTGGGTGATCTTCGTGCTGGCCGGCAGCAGTCTGCTCAATGCCGCCTATTTTCTGCCCATACTGCATGCGGCCTGGTTCAGGGAGCCTCCGGTTGTCTGGCCGGAGGAACACGACTTTGGCCGCAAGGAGACTGCCTGGGCGCTGTTGCTGCCACCGCTGATTACGGCAGTCATGGCCCTGGGCGTGGGGCTGTTGGCCTCGGTGCCCTTCAGTCCGCTGGAGTGGTCAAAACTGATAGCGGCACGGGAGTTTTACCGGCCATGATCGAGGTAACAACCTCTCTGGCCTTGTTGCTGGCTGTGACCTGGCCGCTGCTGTTGGCTGTGGGATTGGCTTTCGGTGCCACGCGCTCTGTGGCCTTAAGACTCGTACCCTGGGCTGCGTTGCCGGCGCTGGCGACGGTGGCAATGCTCGCCGATACCGGGCTGCGGCTCCCCGGTGCCATGCTGGGCAGCGCGCTGGTTCTCGATGGAATGGGGCGGGTGTTCCTGCTGTTGAGCGCCTTCCTCTGGCTGGCAACCGGATTGCTCGCGCGTCCCCAACTGCATGACACCGGGGCTAACCGCTTCGCTGTTCTGCTGCTGCTGGCCATGACGGGCGCATTTGGTCTGGCGCTGGCGGCCGACGCCCTGTTGTTTTTCACCGCAGCCACCCTGGCAGGCTATGCCCTGTACGGCCTGCTGGTCCACGAGGCGAATGTCTCAGCGCAGAAGGCGGGCAGGGTGCTGGTGGTGCTGCTCGTGGTGAGCGATCTTCTGGTGTTTGAACTGCTGTTGATGCTGGGCCAGGCGGCGGGGAGTGTTGATTTCCCGTCCCTGCGCCAGGCTTTCGTGGACTCTGGCAACCAGGGGCTGATGCTCGGGCTGTTGATTATCGGCTTTGGGATCAAAACAGGTGTTGTTGGGGTACATTTCTGGCTGGCGCCGGTCTTCGTGACCTCGGTAACGGCGGTACGCCCGGCGCTGATCAGCTTCATATTCAGTGCCGGGCTGCTGGGCTGGTTGCGTTTGCTGCCGCTTGGTGACATACACGATATATACTGGACCGGTGCGGGAGCCGTGCTGCAGTGGCTGGCGTGGGTTACGCTGGGGTACGCCGTCTTCGTGGGTCTGTTGCAGGCCCATTTTCGCTCGGTACTGGCTTATGCCGCCATTGCCCTGTCCGGGTTTTGGGTAGCGACGCTGGGGTCGGCCTTGCTGTACCCGCAGGCCTGGAACGGGATGGCCGAGTCAACACATGCTGCCGTTCTCCAGTCGGGATTCGCCCTTGCCGCTTTACTGCTGCTCGACTGGCGTACAGGTCGTTGTGCCCCGGCATGGTTGCGTCGCATATCAACTGGCGTGATGTGGTTGGCCACTTTACTTTTAGTGGCCACACCCGTGGGCATCACTGGGTTCCTGGCGAAGGTCGATGGCATGGCGGCGGTGCAGATGTCCTGTGCGACGGCTGCTATCGCCTTCCTTGTCATTCGCGGCCTGCTGCTGATTGGTCCCCCCGGCCAGGGTGCTCGCGACATGAGTACTTCCCTGTACGTCATGCAGCAACCCGCGCAAGCGCCCACGACAACGTCCCTGCTGGTGGCCGGGGGGCTGGCGGCAGCGGCCTTGCTGGCTGCGGCATACAACCTGGCCGGGCTGTCACTTTCCGAACTGTTGCGTCCCGCCATGGTGGTGTCAGCTGCCGCGCTGGTAGCGTGGCTGAGCGCTGAACGGCGCGTGCCGCGCCTGACGACTCTTCCTCCAGGTGATCTGTTGGTGCCCATCAGCCGCGGTTTGTCTCAAGCCCTCACCTTTGTCCGCCGCTTGGCCGACGAGCAATTGCCACGTTGGCGCGATGCGTGGTTGGTCTCGTTGGGACGACCCTGGTCCAATGTGGATTGGTGGGGGATGGTCGAACGGATCGACTTCGGGTTTACTCGCTGGCGGACCGTGTTGGTGGTTCTCTTGCTGCTGGGTCTGATGGTGGCCTGGTGCGGTAGAAACGGATAAATCTCACGGTCGTGTCAGACGTTCAAGCCATAATGCGAACCGCGCTCTCTATGCGGGCAGACTGCGTCCCGAGTGTCTATGGCGTATTGATAAGTATGCTGCCGATTGGAAAGGCAGAAATCCCTGCGGGGATTTTGCGGGACTCGGTTATGCATCGTTATGCATCGTAGTGCACTGTGTGCAACGGGCGCCACGGTAAGTTATTGAAATAAAAGGCGGATAAATCGCCTTTTTGTCCTTTTAATCCGATGGTCGAAGGTTCGAGCCGAGGCCGACGCAAGTCGGCCGAGACAGCAGCGTCGCATGAGCGACGCTGACCCCGAAGGGGCGAGGGCACCGCCCGGGTAATCCTTCATGACCCACCATTAACACAAGGGTGCTTGCCGGTCACACAGGCTCATGGATGGACTTGCGGATGCGCGTGCGCGCCGAGGGTGTGGAGGAAGCCGCGATGGCGTGGTGACGTCCTCTCGAAGCGGCGATACACCGAGACCTTGGCGGCATCGGTGACGAATGACCAGACGATGGAATAACCCCATATCAGGGTGATCTCCGGCCACGAGATGGGTGTGACCAGGCCAAAACCGTAGGCGCACAAAATGGTGGCGGCGAGCTTGGTCGATACGGCCGCCCAGATCATGACGGGGGCCGGGAAGGGACGCCGGATGTACCAGCTGCGACTGCGTGCGACGAACAGGGTCAGGTGACCCGCGACCGCCATTTTCAGAAAAATGTAGGTCTGCACCTTGGGGACGCTGAGGTGCAGCCAGTCCACGGCCAGGTAGAGCATGAGGAAGCTGCCGAGCGTACCGACCACGCCCATGACAGTGGACACCGTGATCACGCGGTGCATGTGCCAGCGCACCGGCCGCTGTGCGAGCCCGGTGTTGTCGTAGGCGATGGCCATGATCGGCACGTCGTTGAAGAACGCCAGCAGGATGATCATGATCGCGCTGATCGGGTAGAAGCCGAACACGATCATCGCCAGTACCACGAAGATCATGATGCGGATGGTCTCGGTGATGCGGTAGATTGCATAGGAGTTCATGCGCTCGAAGATGCGACGCGCTTCTTCCACCGCGCTGACGATAGTGGCCAGTCCCGGCGCGGTGAGGATCAGGTCGGCGGCGGCGCGCGCCGCGTCCGTAGCCCCGGAGACGGCGATGCCAACGTCGGCCTGCTTGAGTGCAGGGGCGTCGTTGACACCGTCGCCGGTCATGGCGACCAGATGGCCGCGTTCCTGCAAGGCCTTGACGATGGCGTACTTGTGTTCGGGGAAGACCTGGGCGAAGCCATCGGCCTGTTCGATGCGTTCGGCCGCATCGGAGGAAAGGTGACCTCTTTCGGCCGCGTCACTGAGCAGATCGCTGGCCGGCTGGATCTCCTTGCCGAGGCCGAGCCGGGTGGAGATCTCGCGTGCGATGGCCAGGTTGTCGCCGGTGACCATCTTGACCCCGATGCCGTGCTCGCCGGCCTGGCGAATGGTTTCCGCGGAGTCTTCGCGCGGCGGGTCGAACAGCGGCAGAATGCCGAGAAAGGTCCAGGTTTCTCCGTCGTCGGAGCGCGCCACGCCCAGGGTGCGGTAGCCACGGGCGGCGAAGCCGTCGACCAGTTGATTGGCGCGCGCGGCCTCCTCGCCGGCGAGTCCGGCCAGTTCCATGACGACCTGCGGAGCACCCTTGGTGACCTTGAAGGTCTTGCCGCTGGCGGCCCTGACGCTGGCCTCGGTGCGTTTGCTCACCGGGTCGAAGGGCACGAAGCCGGTCTGGGTGTAGCCGGACAGTAGTCCCTGTTCCTGCAGTCCGCCGATCACCGCAAGGTCGATGGCGTCCCTGTTTTCCGCCTTGGAGGCCAGCGCCGCGGCCATGATCAGGGCCGGCGCATCCACGGCGCCGAACACCACGGGTTCGCCCAGGGTGAGCTCGTTACGGGTCAGCGTGCCGGTCTTGTCGGAACAGAGGATATCGACCCCGGCCATTTCCTCGATTGACTGCAGCCTGGAGACGATTGCCTTCATCTTCGACAGCGCCAGCGCGCCAACCGCCATGGTCACCGAGAGTACCGCGGGCATGGCGACCGGAATCGAGGCGACGGTCAGGATCAACGCGAATTGCACCAGCTCGACCAGCGGCGCATGGCGGAACAGTTGCACGATAACAAGGACCGCCACCAGGGCGAGGCTCAGGTAGATAAGATAGTCGCCGATGGCCAGCACGGCCTTCTGGAAGTGCGAGACAGCGCCGGCGCTTTCCACCAGTTTGGCCGTGCGGCCGAAGAAGGTATCGCCGCCGGTCGCGGTGACCAGCGCGGTCATCTCGCCCTGTCTGGCGATCGAGCCGGAATAGGCGACTTCGCCTGCTTTTTTATTCACCGGCAGTGATTCGCCGGTAAGTGCCGACTGGTCAACCGCCAGATAGCCACCTTCGACCAGCCTGGCATCGGCGGGGATGATGTCGCCCAGCCGCACGCGGATGACGTCGCCGGGCACCAGCTCGGTGGCGTCAATCTCACGCCATTGCCCGTCGCGCAACACGCGCGCCTTGAGTGCCAGCTGATTCTTGAGCGCTTCGAGAGCATTCGCAGCCTTGAATTCCTGCCAGAAGCCGACCGCGGCGTTGAAGACCAGCAGGGCGAGGATGATGGCGAAATCGTCCCAGTGACGGACCAGTGCTGACAGTACGGCAGCAACCTCGATCATCCACGGGATCGGCCCCCATAAATAACCCGCGAAGCGCACCAGCGAGCTGACCTGCTGTTCCTCGAGGGCGTTGCGGCCGAATTGTGCGAGGCGTCGCTGCACCTCGGCCGTGGCCAGCCCTTGCAGCGATGTCTCGAGTGCCTGCAGGA
>Ga0307423_1000245_pt1 | contig 36300 bp, 35 predicted proteins | sample SalMarWE160310MG_FD_202154 | JGI IMG/M metagenome (GOLD analysis project Ga0307423, IMG submission 202154) | Salt marsh sediment microbial communities from the Plum Island Ecosystem LTER, Massachusetts, United States - WE1603-10 | ecosystem: Environmental > Aquatic > Marine > Intertidal zone >... | reverse complement strand
CCGCGATCAATCGTGTCACCGCCGAGCAGTTCGACATAGCTCTTGGCATCGCCACGGCAGTCCCCGACGAGCAGGCCCTGGCCGTTCACTCGACGCGGAAGGCCATCAAAAGGATCCGCTCCATGCTGCGCCTGATCCGGGGCGTCATCCCCGAGAAGCGCTACGACCCCGACAACCAGATGCTCAAGCTCATCGGCACCGAGTTGGGCACCATCAGGGACGCCTGGGTGATGGCAGAGACTCTGTCCCGGCTCCTGCCCGAGGATCCGGCGACGGCGGAACCAACGGCTCCGCTCATCGCACGACTGCAAACCCGCTACCGGGCCGAGAGCCGGGCAATACTCGGCAACGACGCCCACATGGGGTCGATCATCGAGCAGCTGCAGAACATCCGCAACAGGAGCGCGTCGTGGACGGTGCTCGCTGACGGCGACACAGCCATCCCCCACTCGTTCGACTCGATCGCACCCGGACTCGAACGTGTCTACAAGCGAGGCAGACGGGGCATGCAGAACGTGGTCGCTTCCCCAACCAACACGCTGCTACACAACTGGCGAAAACGCGCCAAGTACCTTCGGCACCAGATCGAGGCGCTCAACCTGCTCGACCCGGAGGGAATGAGCCTGCGGGAGGGACGGCTCGAGATGTTGACCGACCTGCTTGGTGACGATCACGATCTGGCGGTACTCACTCACCGCCTCGATAACGATCACTCGCTCACCGCAGACATCGATATCGAACACGTCGAACATGCCATCGCCGCCCGTCGCCGTCAGCTACAGACACAGGCGATCGACCTCGGAAGCGTGATCTACGCGCCAACAACCGGGGAATTCCTCGAGCAGATCCAGTCGATGTGGCATGACGGTGAGACCTTCTGAGCCCTTCTCGCAGCTCTCAACCGACACCCCGCTACAACAGCGACCCTTGCGGGCTCGCTTCGGGCGGCGATGCTCCGAGATGCTCGTAGGCACGCGGCGTCGCGATCCTCCCTCGCGGTGTCCGCTGGATAAAGCCCTCCTGGAGCAGGTACGGCTCGTAGGCGTCTTCGACTGTCTCTGGTTCCTCACCGACGGCGATGGCGAGTGTCGAGAGCCCGACTGGCCCTCCGTTGAATTTCACAATGATCGACTCGAGTATCGAACGGTCGACCTTGTCGAGACCAGCGTCGTCGACCTCGAAGACGTGGAGCGCCTTGAGCGCGGTCTCCCCATCGACGACACCGTCTGAGCGCACCGCGGCAAAGTCACGTACCCGACGCAACAGGCGATTTGCGATACGCGGCGTCCCGCGGGATCTGTATGACACCGCGTCTGCGCCATCGGCGGTCACCCGCACACTGAGAATGTCGGCAGATCGTGTCACGATCCGCGCCAGGTCCGCTGAGTTGTAGTAGTCCAGACGCGCCACGTAGCCAAAGCGATCACGAAGCGGCGGCGCCACCCTCCCGACCCGGGTCGTCGCCCCCACCAAAGTGAACGGGGGCAGATCGAGCCGAATCGAGCGTGCGGCGGGTCCCTTGCCGACAACAATGTCCAGTTGGAAGTCTTCCATGGCCGGGTACAGCACCTCTTCGACCTGACGCGGCAACCGGTGGATTTCGTCGATAAAGAGCACATCGCCTCTCTCGAGGTTGGTGATGACCGCGGCCAGATCACCAGGGCGCTCGAGAGCCGGGCCGCTGGTCGCCTGAAAGTGGGCATTCATCTCGATAGCGAGGATGCCGGCGAGCGATGTCTTGCCGAGCCCCGGCGGTCCCGAGAAGAGCACATGGTCTACCGATTCGCCCCGCTGTCTTGCCGCCTCGATCAAGATCGATAGACGCTCCTTCAGCTCGGTCTGGCCGATGAAGTCATCCATGTGCTTGGGCCGCAGCGTGATTTCTTCCCGCTCGTCATCCGGTAACGGGTCTGTGGCTAGCAAGCCTTCGTCACGCATGGCTCACCGCCGCTTTCCCAGCTCTTGCAATGCCATTCGCAGCGAGTCCTCGACCGATTGCTCCTGCGGTAGATCGCGGAGCACATCGCGGATCTCGGCCGGTTGATAGCCGAGTCCCTCGAGAGCCTCCCGAACCTCCCCAACCGCGGTACCGGCTTGGAGCGGCGAATCCGGCAGATCCAATTTCGGTCGCAGTTCCAACAGAAGCTTCTGGGCGCTGCGTTGCCCGATCCCGGGCACGGCCGTAAGCGCCGCAGCATCCTCGGAGACGACAACATGGCGAAGCTGATCCGGTTGAAACGTTGCCAGCACCGCCATGGCCAGCTTCGGCCCGACCCCGCTAACGCCAATGAGCACCTGGAAGATATCCCGTTCGTCGCTTGTGGCAAATCCAAACAAAGCCATGGCGTCTTCTCGAACATGCAGGTGGGTATGCAGAACGGCGGCCTGTCCAACGCTGGGCAGGGCCACGACGGTGGCCGGAGTCACCGCCACTTCGTACCCGACGCCCCCAACGTCGATGAGGACGCGGTCGATCGATTTCTCGGCGAGCTCGCCTCGGAGTCTTCCAATCATGTGGTGTCTCCCGCCAACCGACGCAGCGAAGCGCCCTGTATGTGACAGAGTGCGATGGCGAGCGCGTCGGCCGCGTCCGCCGGGCTCGGCAGCTCTCGCAAGCCCAGCCGCATCGCAATGACCTTCTTCATCTGCGTTTTGTCTGCATTCCCGTAGCCGGTCAGCGCCAGCTTCACCGCCGACGGTGAGTATTCGTCGACGGGGACATCGTGCTGGGCCAGTGCCAACAAGACAACCCCAGAGGCTCTGCCTACCGAGGTTGCAGTCTGCAGGTTCCGATTGACAAACACCTGCTCGATGGCAGCGACGTCCGGGCGATGCTCACTGATCAAGGCGTCGAGATCCCGGTAGAGCTCGGCGAGGCGTTGCCCGATCGGGAGCCCACGATCGGTTCGGATTGCCCCGGCGGCAACGGCACGAATCTGGTGCCCCCGCGATTCCAGGACACCGTAGCCGAGGGTGGAGAGACCGGGATCGATTCCGAGTACGAACATATGTTTGATAGCGTAGGGTCGGACGCCGGCAGTGCCAAGCACCCTGTCGAGATCAGCCGAGTGAGGCAAGAACCTCATCGGGGATGTCGAAGTTCCCGTACACCGACTGCACATCGTCAAGATCTTCGAGAGCATCAACCAGTCGGAGCACCCTGGTGGCCCCTGCCTCGTCCACAGCAACCGACACCGATGGCATCTGGGTCACCTCGGCTTGCTCGATGGCCACCCCGGCCTCCTCGAGCGCTGCCCGCACCGCCTGGAGATCCCCTGGCCTGCACACGATCTCCCAACTCTCCTCGCTCGCAGTGACGTCGTCGGCCCCACCTTCGAGCGCCGCCATCATCACCGTGTCCTCGTCACCGCTGGCGAGGATGTAGCCCTTCTGCTCGAACAGATAGCCGACCGAGCCGGGCTCACCAAGGCTGCCACCGTTCTTGCTGAACGCCGACCGCACGTCCGAAGCCGCCCGGTTGCGATTGTCTGTGAGCACGTGGACATATAGAGCAATGCCCCCGGGGGCGTAGCCCTCGTACCAAACCTCGTCGTAGACCGCGCCGTCCTCTTCCCCGGAGCCGCGGGCGATCGCCCGATCGATGTTGTCCTTGGGGACGGAGTTGTCTTTTGCGTTTTGCACCGCGGTGGCAAGCGTCGCGTTGGCAGTGATGTCGCTGCCGCCCTGACGTGCCGCAGCTTCGATGGCACGAATCAGCTTCGCAAAGAGCTTGCCGCGAGCCGCGTCCTGACGGCCCTTGCGGTGCTTGATATTCGCCCACTTGGAATGCCCGGACATTCAGCCCTCCTCCATAAGCATCTCGTGAATTCTCGTGTCTTGGGTCAGTTCGGGATGGAATGAGGTCGCCAGGATACGACCCTGCCGCACAAAAACCGGATGCGTGTCACCCGAGTCCCGATCGGTCACCGTGGCAAGGACCTCTACATCTGAGCCTACCTTGTGAATCCATGGTGCTCTGATGAATACGGCGTGCATCGGGTCGGTCATGCCCAGAACGTCGAGATCCGCTTCGAACGAGTCGACCTGTCTACCAAAAGCGTTTCGCTCCACGACGACATCAAGAGCACCGAGTTGCGGCTGCTCATGCTTCTTAGTTCCCGCTGCGAGGAAGATCATTCCAGCACATGTTCCCAGCACCGGCAGCCCCCCGGCGATGCGCTGCTGGAGCGGCTCGATGAGGTTGTAGATCCTTGCCAGCCTGCCGATAGCGGTGGACTCGCCTCCGGGAATGATGAGGGCGTCCACAGAGCTGAGCTCGTCTTCGGTCCGCACCTCGATGCCCTCTACGCCCAGCCGGCGCACCACAGTAAGGTGCTCGCGAAAGTCACCCTGGAGCGCAAGCGCCCCTACCCTCATGGTCGACGCGGCCACTAGAGGCCGCGATCCTGCATCCGCTGATCGGCCGACAGCGTGTCGATATTGATCCCGACCATCGCCTCACCCAGATTTCGGGAGACATCGGCGATCTTCACAGGGTCGTTGTAGAACGTCGTCGCTTCCACAATCGCTCGAGCTCGATCCGCCGGGTCACCCGACTTGAACACTCCGGAACCGACAAAGACACCATCGCATCCAAGTTGCATCATCAGGGCCGCATCCGAAGGCGTTGCAATGCCACCCGCCGCAAAGTTGACGACCGGGAGCTTTCCCGTCTCGGCAATCTCTCTGATGAGGGAGTAGGGAGCGCGCAGCTCCTTGGCTGCCGCCATCAGCTCGTTCTCGTCGAGGACGGTCAGCTGCCGTATTTGTCTGTTCATGAGTCGCATGTGCCTGACGGCTTCGACCACATTGCCGGTGCCGGGTTCACCCTTGGTCCGGATCATCGCGGCACCCTCGCCGATGCGCCGCAGGGCCTCACCGAGATCCTTGGCTCCACAGACAAACGGCACCGTGAAATTCCACTTATCGATGTGGTTCTCGTCGACCGGGGTCAGCACCTCGGATTCGTCGATGTAGTCGACACCGAGCGCTTCGAGCACCTGAGCCTCGACAAAATGCCCGATGCGCGACTTGGCCATCACCGGGATCGACACAGCTTCGATGATCTCCTCGACCTTGGTCGGATCGGCCATCCGGGCGACACCGCCTACCGCACGGATGTCCGCCGGGACACGCTCGAGGGCCATGACCGCTACTGCGCCTGCCTCTTCTGCAATCCGAGCCTGCTCGGCGTTGACGACATCCATGATGACGCCGCCCTTCAGCATCTCAGCCAGACCTCTCTTGACGAGGTCGGTGCCTCTTTGTGACTCGGACGTATTCATGCTGACTCCTAGTTGCTCAAACCTGAAGTCTACCGGTGCTGCTCGGCCCGCTGGATCGGCCATTGTGGCTTACGCTTCTCGAGAAACGCGGTCATCCCCTCTTGTGCGTCATCGTGTTGGGCGTTGCCGCTCATGGCGTTGCAAGCGGTCTTGTAGGCATCCGCCTCCGGGGCATCGACCTGTGCGTAGAACGCACGCTTTCCGATTCCGATCACCACGGGGCTGAAGCGCATGATTTGCTGCGCAAGCTCATCGGTTCGCATCGCAAGCTCATCCGGAGCTACTACGTAGTTGATCAACCCCCAGTCGAGCGCCGTCGCCGCGTCGACAAAGTCACCGGTGAGCAGCATCTGCATGGCCCGCTTGCGGCCGACCGCCCTCGTCAGCGGCACCATCGGTGTCGAGCAGAACAAGCCGATGTGCACCCCCGGTGTCGCAAACCGGGCATCTTCGCTCGCCACGGCAAGATCGCATGCAGCGACGAGCTGACACCCTGCGGCAGTCGCGGTGCCGTGGACCTGAGCGATCACCGGCTGCGAGAGCTCCTGGAGCCTCAGCATCACGTCGGTACAAATCGTGAACAGCTCGTCGTAGAAGGCTCCGTCCCTGTCGATCATCTCGCTCAGATCGTGACCCGAGGAGAAGACAGCACCTTCACCGGAGATCACGATCACCCTGGCTCCCGGGTCGTGCTGCAGGCCGCCGAGAACGATCAGTAGCTCTTTCAACAACTCGACGCTGAGCGCGTTTCGTCGCTCCGGGCGATTGAGCGTGAGACGGGCGATGCCATCAGCAATGCAAAGGTTCAGATGTCGTAGCTCCATCCCCTGATGGTACCGACCGCTAACGGGAATCGGCCCTAGGACGCCCGGTTGAGATCGATTGCGTCCTCATATGCGGACACGTACCCGGCAGCGACAACCGGGCCGTCGAACCGTCGTACCTGCTGCCGGGCGGCAGCACCGAGGGTCGCAGCACGGTCCGGGTCGTCGAGGAGCGTCGTGATTGCGGCTGCCAGACCTTTCTCATCGCCAGGGGCGACAAGGACTCCGGCATCCCCGACCACCCTGGAGAACGCGGGCAGCCCACTGGCCACAACAGCACATCCCGCTGCCATGCCTTCCGCAACCACAATGCCAAAGCTCTCGCCACTCAGGTTGGGGGCGCAGTAAATGGCCGCTGAGGCAAGGGCGCGGCGCTTCTCCGACTCGGTGACCCTCCCCAGAAACACAACTCCTGGGACCGGCTCGCCCCTCTGATCCGCACCGACCACCGTGAGCGTCGCCCCCGGATGATCCCGGCGCACGTGTGGCCAAGCGCCGAGCAGAACCGAGAGACCCTTCCGGGGATCGTCACGCCCCAGGAAGACCACAGACTGCGGGTCCTTGACCCCCGGGCCGTACGCGTCGACATCGATCCCGTTGGGGATGACCCGAACCCTGTTGGTGAATTCGACGACCCTGGCTGCGATCGGGCTCACCGCGGTTATGACATCCAGTGATTCGATCCAGCGTCGCGTCACAGGCCGGCCAAGGGTATAGGCAAGTCCGGCGACTTTGGACACGTCCGCATGGAAGGTCCCGACAAGCGGTTTCGAGGCGTGTCTGAGCACCGCAAGCGACACCTGGGGCATGAGCGGTTCGTGGACGTGGACAACATCAAGCCCATCGAGCGCCTCCACCACGCGACCCGCCACCCTTGGCGAGAGCGCAACCGGTGTGGCGGCACCATTGGCCCGGACAACGGTGGCCGGGCCTACTGAGACGAAGTCGGCTTCGTCCCTCTCCCCCGGCGCGATCGTGACGACCGTGTGCCCGGCATCCTTGAGCCATCGTGATAACCGGATCACCTGATCCTGCACACCACCCGGTCGCCCCAGGTCGTATGGGCAAACCAACCCGACTCTCAAGTCGGCCCCCGGTCCGACGGCCAGTTCGGTACGAACAGATGCCAGTCCTCGGGTTTCCTCAGTATGCGCTCCTGCAGTGCGTCGGCCAGCAACTGCGCCCCGGCTGCGAGCCTCGCTTCCTTTGTTCCTTCTTCGGGGATAGGCAACGGATCGGAGACCACGTACCGATGCCCCGGCCCATCCTCGAAGTACGACCCGGCCACCAGAATCGGAGCGCCCGTCTTGACGGCGAGCGCAATCGGGCCTGCCGGCATCGTCGTCTCCTCTCCAAAGAATTTCACCGGGATCCCGCGTCCGGTGACGTCCCGGTCGGCGAGCAGCGCCACGGTCTCGCCATCCTTGAGTCGCTGCATCAACGCACCGGTCGCACGCGCCCCGCGCCCGGTGAGCACGATGTCGATACCCGCCATCTTCCGTACCTCGAGGAACCACTCGGTTATCAGAGGGTTGGGGAGGTTCTCAGCAGCAGACAGCACCGGCATCCCCAGGTCCCTGGCAACCGCGCCGGCTACCTCCCAGTTGCCCATGTGGGGAAGGATGAGCAGCATTCCTTTGCCCTGAGCAAACGCCGCACGCATTGCGGAAACATTCTCAACCGTCGACTTCGCCACGAGATCCGGGATCCGGCCCGGACGCAGCCAGAACACCTCGGCCCAATAGCGCCCGTAGCTGGCGAACATGGCCTTCGATCGCTCGCTCACCTCGGCATCCTGCCCCAGGATTCGGTGCAGGTGCCGTTGCACCAACCGACGGCGCCCGGGAGCCAGATACCAGGCAATACGACCCAAACGGCTACCTGCGGAGCGCATCGCCGGTTCCGGGAGAATCCCCAGAACGCCGACAAAGGCTCGATAGGCGAAGTAAGCCAGCCGATCCTTCACTACTCGCCCGTCACTCGTCGTCCTCGTCCAACTGCTGCCAGGTACGGAGGCTCCGTTGGCCGACGGTGAGCCCGGACAACACGACGAAGGCCCACAACATCGGATGGAGGACCTTGAGGCCCAGGCCGTGGGCGATCAACCCGACAAGCATCAGGATCATCCGCTCACCACGACCCATCCAGCCGCCGCGTCCTTCAGCTCCCCAACTCTCTGCCTTGGAACGCACGTACGGTGTGAGCATTGAGAACGCCAGGGCGAGCACACACAGCATCAAACCGGTCTCGTCTTCGCGCAGACTGAACGTGAGCCCTGCCCACAGACCGACCTCACCAAACCGATCGGACATGGTGTCGACGAATGCGCCACGGATTGACGCCGTCCCCTGATATCGGGCAAGCGGCCCATCGAGAGCGTCGAGTGTCGATCCGACACCCCCGATAAAGGCTCCGAGGGCATAGCGATCGACCGCGATCAAGCCGGCCCCGATGAGCGTGACGAACAGGCCGAGCATGGTGACCATCGTTGGCGTCAACCGCATCTTGGACAATCCAACGGCTATCGGATCGAGAATCGGGGCAAGCCGACTCCTACCCCTCAGATCGAGCAATTCGGTCTCCTTCCAACTTCAATTCACGATGGTAGGCGTGCTCTCGCCCGCCGACCTCACGCGGTTCGGTGGCCCGCGACCGTGGATCGGAGTTCCGACGTAGAAAAGGTACCACGCAGGATCGATGTTTCCTCAATGGAGTCAATGTTCGATGCCGGGATGGTGACACTCGATCTGAGCCGATCAGGTCGCTCAGGTATCCCGACAGACGTGGTGGGCCGCACGATAGCTACAATCCTCCGCCAGCTAACAAATGTGCAGAAAGGCAGTGGTCGCGATATGGATGAGGCGGGTGCAACGCTACATATTGGAGAGAAGTCCCTCGAGCTCGAGAAACTAACGGCCAACGAGGGCAATAACGGATACAGCATCGAGAGCCTGCGCGCCACCACCGGAAGCGTCGTCTACGACCCCGGTTTCGCAAATACTGCTTCGTCCCGATCTTCAATCACATACATCGACGGGTCAGCAGGCAAACTGACCCACCGCGGCTACGCGATCGAGGATCTCGCCAACAGCTGCTCATTCCTCGAGGTCGCCTATCTGCTTCTATTTGGCCATCTCCCCAACAAGGCTGAGTTGACCGAGTGGGAAGACTCCATGAAGCGGCACAGTCTACTCAACGAGGAGTTGAAGCGCTTCTTCGATGCGTTCCCGAAGAACGCTCATCCGATGGCGATCCTCTCATCTGCCACGAACGCTATCTCCTCGTTCTATGAGGAGTATCACAACCCGAAGGATGAGGCTTCGGTCATCGAGAGTGCCCAGCGTCTGATCGCCAAGATGCCGACCGTCGCTGCCTGGGCATACAAGAAGTCGACTGGCTTTCCCTACATCTACCCACGCAACGACCTGCGGTACGTGGAGAACTTCCTGCACATGATGTTCGCCATCCCGACGGAGGGCTACCACGTCGATCCGGTCATCGCCAAGGCCCTCAACGTCTTGCTGATCCTGCATGCCGATCACGGTCAGAACTGCTCGACCGCGACGGTACGTTTTGTGGGCTCGAGCCAGGCGAATCTCTTCGCCTCAGTGGCTGCAGGGATGAACGCCCTGTGGGGCCCGCTACACGGCGGCGCCAACCAGGCGGTTGTCGAGATGCTCTCGGAGATAGCCAACAACCCGAAGGCGTCTACCGAATCGTATCTGCAGCGGGCCAAGGACAAGGACGACCCGTTCCGTCTCATGGGCTTCGGACATAGGGTCTACAAGAACTACGACCCGCGTGCCCGCATCCTCAAGAAGTTCGCCGACGATGTCCTCGACCGGCTTCGGGGCGATGACCCGCTACTCAAAGTCGCCGAGGAACTAGAGCAGACCGCGCTCAATGACGAATACTTCCAGGAACGGAACCTCTACCCGAATGTCGATTTCTACTCCGGCATTATCTTCCGGGCGCTCGGCTTCCCGACGCGCATGTTCACGGTGCTGTTTGCCATCGGCCGGTTGCCGGGCTGGATCGCCAACTGGAAAGAAATGACCGAGGATCCTGATACGCGCATCGCCCGTCCTCGCCAGATCTACGTCGGCGAGACGACACGCACGTTCCTCCCGCTGCACCAGCGGTAGCTCACCCCACGGTCGGGTCGCAGTCGCTCCTAGACGGCTGGCCCGACCTCTTCGGTGTATGTCTCGACGACCCTGCCGGAGCGTCCATCAACTCTGACCAGACCACGCTGTGATGGCGGCTCATCGGCTGAGAACACGAGGACGTTCCATATCGGACGCGCCAGTACCCCATCGAAACCGAGAACTGCCGAGGCGTGACCGACCGGGAATCCGACGGCTCCAGTCGCCAATGTGAGAGCTCTGGAGTCCGTCACCTCGAGATGAGCGCCGCCGGCCATGTGATACGCCGCGATGGCGACGAACACACCAACGATGATCCACATTCCCGACGGCAATCCGAGCACGATCCCGATGACAGTGATTAGCGCAGCAACCAGGTAGACGATGCCAGACCGACGGCGTTGCGCAGGGTCGGGCACTTCGTATGGGCCGAGCACGTTGGCATCGAGGTCGTCCGGCATCCCCGCATGCGCTGCCACATCTGGATCGACCTCGATCTTGGGAAGCTCAGGTCTCCTGTCCGTCATAGCCCGCCGTGCGATCTTTCGTAGGCAACCTCATCAACGACGGACTCACCGCGGCGTAGATGCCACCGATCCCAGAGGACCAGCATCGAAGGCAGCACCAGCACGCTGGCGACCAGCGCAAAGAGGATTGCCCAGAAGGTCACTTCTCCGAGTTGCTTGAACGGAGTCAGCGTCGACGTTACGAGGATTCCGAACCCGGCCGCGGTTGTGAACGCCGACCCGGCCAGGGCGCCCCCCGTATGGGTGGTGGTCGACCTGATCGCTTCTTCCGGGCTGTCGTATCGGCGGCGGTCCTCCTGATAGCGGTGCGTGATATGGATCGTGTACGGCACACCTATCCCGATGGCCAGGTTGGCGATCATTGCCGTCACCGGGTTGAACGAGATACCGCGGGCCGCCATGACCCCGAACACCCAGAGCACAATGAGAGCCACCGGCAGAATCGTGATCACACCGAGGAACGGCCGCTTCGACTCCACCCAGAAAGTGACAACGAGAAGCAGCATCGCCGCGATGATCGTGATCGCCAGCGAGGACTTCTGGCTGTTCTGTAGTGCCGTGACGACACCGGAGCTGATGATGTTCTGGTTGGTGGGGACCGCAGTGGCGCCCGCGTCGACGACAGGGGCAAAATCTGACTTCAGCGCGTCTGACAACCCGGCTGCGCGCTGTTCACCCGCCTGGGTGGTCACAGCGACGTCGATGTATCGGTAGCTCCCATCGGCCTTGGCCACTACACGCGCCATATCCGCCGGATCGGCCTCGGCTGCTCGATCGTATAGAGCGGCAACGTCAGTCCCGGGAGCGACGGTGAGGTCCGGTTGCAGCCCGGCGTCTGTCGCATACTCCGCAAAGTCCTGATCGAAGGTCTCAGAGTCAGGGTTGAGCATCTGCCCCATAACCGACAACGGCGACTTGGCAGCAGCAGTTGGCCCGAACTGCACGACGTCTGGAGTGTCCGACATGTTCGCCCAGGCCGCGGCGAGCGCATTGTGAACCTCGGGAGTCGCCACGTCACCCTCGATGATGACGTCGGTTGTCTCACCAAAGCCACCGCCAAATTCCGCGGTGATCGTGTCATACGTTTTTAGTAGCTCGTTGCCTTCAGGCAAGAAGTCGGTGAAGCTGAACGTTGTGTCGAGCCGGGTCAAACCGACAAAGCCGAGGGTTCCAAGCGCCAATGCTGCGACCAGCGTTGTAGCAGCATACTTCTCGGCAAGTACCGCGGTCGAGCCCATGATCTTGGGCAGGATCCGCTCACTTTGATGGCCAAATGCCTGCCGCTCCAGGTGGCCCGCGCTCTCTCCTCTACTGTCGAGCAGGACACGAATCGCAGGCACCACCGTCAGCATCAGAAGGAAGGCGGAGCTGATCCCGACCGCAGCCAGAATGCCGAAGTCACGCAACGCCGTCACCGGGTTGACAACATTCGTCAGAAAACCAACTGAGGTGGTAGCTGTGGCGAGAATGAGCGCAATCCCCACCGTCCTTGTTGCATTTATCGCCGAATCCGACACTGCCACACCCTTGCCGAGCTCCTCGCGGTAGCGAGCCGTCATGTGGATGGCGTAGTCGACACCGAGGCCGATGAGCAAGATCGGAAGGATCTGCAGGATCTCATTGAAGTTCCCGATTACTCCTAGATATTTGGGTCCGAGTAGTACGCCTATCCCGTTCATCCACACGATCGACATGACGATGACGAGCATCGTCAGACCCATGTCGGCGAGTGATCGGCGCAGTGCTTTGCCCCGGGTGAGTCTCCCCTTCGGATGGATCCAGAACACAAACATGAGGATCAGGACGATGATGAGGAACGCTGTCCCGAACAGCCTGCCTATCTCGGACTGAATCTCATCGGTGTTGGCGAACAGCAGGGCGAAACTGAACGCGACCGGGTCGGAGGTGGTCGTATCGAGCTGGTCGAGCGCATTGGCCATATCGAGCTCGATGGCCTGCAGCTTGGTCAGGTCGGGATCGTCGAGATCGGAGACGTTGAGGAACGCGACCATCAAAGCGGTGTTCGCGCTTGGAACGGTCAAATCTGAGCTCTGACCGAAGAGACCGTCGATAAGTGTCCGCGTCTCGACGGGGACGTTTGCGTATGCCTGCAAGAAGGCTTGCTTCACCTGCTCATCGGTGACCTCACCGACGAGTGTCTCGAACGGTACACCGATCTGTTCGGCCTTCATTTGGAGGGCCTGGAGCACGGGATCGAAGTACCCGAGGATGTCCCCGCCCGGCCGGTCCTTCAACAGTTGGCTGGCGTCGCTTGCAGTGATCGCATTGCGGATCGCCAGGTAGTCACGCAGCCCTTCGGCCGTCAGCAAATCACCATCCCTGGCAGTAACCACAACCTGAACCGGCTGTTCGGAGTTGTCCGAGAAGTACTTGCTGATCACGTCCTGCGCTATGAATTCCGGAGTGTCCGGCGAGAAGCCCTCGTTACCGGAAGCCGTTTCCTGCTGTGGCAGAAGAACGCCGAACACCCCCGTCAGCACCAGGGCGGCAACGATGATCCCCCAAGGCGAGCGTTTCACCGCGCTGGCCAGAAACCTGACAAACCACTTCACTAGCTATTCCCTTCACTTGTGCGGGCACAATTGCCGCGCACAGAAACCTTTGACTGCTGAGTTCGGAGCAAGACTAGATCGGGCACAACCTCAATCAAGTTCGCCCGATCGAATCTACCTCGGCGCCTTGCACAACGCGACCAGGTCGGCCACAACCGTATCCACAGCGACACCGCGCTGTTCTTCGTCCTCATGTCGGAGCCGAACACCAACCGTGTGGTTTTCTACATCCTGATCGCCAACTACCAGGACCGCCGGATGCTTGTGGGTGATGGCGAGACGGATCTTCTCACCGACCGTGTCGTCGGCGTCGTTCACCTCGACACGCAGACCTGCGGCCCGGAGACGGGTCGCAATCTCGTGCGCATAGTCGTGATGACGGTCTGCAACCGGCACGATCGTCGCTTGCACCGGTGAAAGCCAGCCGGGAAGCGCTCCTGCGTAGTGCTCGATGAGGATGCCGACGAATCGCTCAACGGACCCCATCAGTGCCCGGTGAATCATGACCGGGCGTTCCCGGGTGTTGTGGTCGGTGGCGTACAGCAACTCGAAGTTCTCTGGCTGCCCAAAATCGACCTGGAGGGTCGACAGTTGCCAACGGCGCCCGATGGCGTCTCGCACGTGGACATCGATCTTCGGCCCGTAGAAGGCACCCTCGCCTTCGGCTACCTGGTACGGCAGACTCGCAGCATCGAGTGCCTCACCGAGAGCTTGCTCAGCCTTGTCCCACATCTCGTCGGTCCCGATGTACTTGCCGGGGTCCCGGGTTGACAGATCTGCCTCAAAATCCTCAAAACCGAAGTCACGCAACACCATCAGCGTGAAGTCGAGAAGATTCTGCAGCTCAGCGACGATGTCCTTCTCTTCGATGAAGATGTGGCTGTCATCCTGGGTGAACCCACGAGCCCGCATCAGCCCGTGTACGACACCGGAGCGCTCATAGCGGTAGACGGTCCCCAGCTCGAAGAGACGCATCGGCAGCTCCCGATAGCTCCGCCCTCTGCTGTTGAAAATGAGGATGTGGAACGGGCAGTTCATCGGCTTGATCCGGTATTCGGTGGACTCGTCGAGCACCATTCCCGGGTACATGCCTTCGGCGTAGAACTCGAGGTGCTTGGATTTCCACCACAGATCTGCCTTTGCCACATGGGGAGTCGACACGATCTGATAGCCGTGTGCCAGGTGGGTTCTCCTGGAGTAGTCCTCGATGATCATGCGCAGTAGCCCGCCATTGGGGTGCCACACCGCCAACCCGCTCCCCAACTCGGGCGGGAACGAATAGAGCTCTAACTCCTGGCCGAGCTTTCTGTGATCGCGCCGCTCTGCTTCCTCGAGACGCTCGAGATAGGCGTCGAGCTCCTTCTGGGACTCCCAGGCTGTCCCGTAGATCCTCTGGAGTTGGGGCTTGTGCTCGTCACCACGCCAATAGGCCCCGGCGGAACGCATCAGTTTGACTGCCTTGAGGCGCCTGGTGGATGGCACATGAGGACCGCGGCAAAGGTCCACAAACGACAGGTTTCGGTAAACGGACACCTCGGCACCCCCGGCACCTTCTTCACTGTCCACCGACTCGATGATTTCGGTCTTGAACGGTTGGTCCGCAAATATCTCCAGCGCCTCCTCAGCGGTGAGCTCCTCTCGCTCAAACGGCTGATCATCTGTGATGATCTCGGCCATCCTTGCCTCGATGCGCTCGAGATCCTCAGGGGTGAATGGCTCGTCGACCTCGAAGTCGTAGTAGAAACCGTCTGTGATAGGCGGACCGATCGCGAACTTGGCGCCCGGATACAGGTCGAGCACCGCCTGAGCCATCACGTGTGCGGCCGAGTGTCGCAGCACATGCCGGCCCTCTTCGGATGTGTCGGTGATTACCTCAACGATGCCACTATCGGTGATCGATCGCGTCAGATCGATCGTCTTCCCGTCGAGCTTCACGGCCACTGCCGCCTTGGCCAGACGAGGGCCGATGCTCGCCGCGATCTCAGCTCCGGTGACGCCCGAGTCGAACTCGCGCTTGGATCCGTCCGGGAAAGTGATTGTGAGTGCCACGGTGTACCTCAAGGAGTGTGCTGAGCAATTCGGGTTCAGGCTCGACGCCCTACTCGACAACCTAGTCCATCGGGGAGGTGCGACCCTTCACGGTGATCGTTCACCACCCTCCAAAACGATTGGCTGGTAAGAGTAACCCAAAGCGATGCAGGGCATGTCTTCGCGTGAGACAATAGAGCACCCTTATCGAAGGATGTGTGGTGAGACCAATAGAAATAGCACAGAAACTTGCCGGTGGTGGCCGGGTTCATGAGCTCACCGGGATTGAACGCGGTCAGTCGGCGAACCACGTGTTCCGGATCTGGGTCGGTGAGGGCACCCGAATCGTCAAGCTCTACGGGACTCCTGCCCGGGAACGCCGGGAATTCCATGCGCTCGAGGCCTTGTCGGCACTCGCAGGCACCCCCCAGCTCGTAGATCGAGGGCTCGAGGGCGATGTCCACTGGGCCATCTTCGAGGACGCGGGGCGTTGGAACCTCGGGGCTCTCCCGGAGAACCCGGGTCTTGCCAGAAAAGCCGGTGGCATCCTTCGCGCTGTCCACGACACGGCGTCGGAGCGGATCACCAATCTCAGCCGCGGCATGGACCAGGAATGGGTCGCAGTCGACTTCATATCCACGCTGAAGCGTCTCGATCGGTATCGCAGGCGTCTCGAGCTGCCCAGTGATCTTCTTGCCGACGCTAGAGAGGTCAGACCGCCATTCGCTTCGGATCCGCGCAGCGCTCACACCAATCCTGCGCCCGACAACTTTGTCGTAGACGACGGTGGCAAGGTCACCTTGATCACATGGGAGTGGGCGACCGTCGCTCCCCCGGAATGGGACCTCTCGAAGGCCAGCTGGCTCCTCGGTATGAATACCGGCACCCAGGCGGCTGCCGCATTCCTGGAAGGATACGGCAGGACGCTCGATCAGTATCAGCTCGACCGGTGGATCGTGTATCACGCCGCCATGGAGCTCGTGTTCCGGGTCGAACGATCGATGGATGCCGCCATCGGGACCCACGATCTCTACCTGTCCGAGTTCAGACGGGCGGTCGCCGCGTCCACGTTGAATGCCGACCGGGTGGAGTGATTGACAACCTCGGCCGCTGTACGTCTGATCAGCGGTCGTAGGTGTAGGCGCTAACGGTTTCAACAACGGCAAACCCCAGCTCCTCGTAGAGCCTGGTTGCTCGTTCGTTGTCGCCCTCGACAAACAGCATCGCCCGCTCTGCGTGTCCCACGATGAACAAGTAGTCGAGACCAAGGCACAAGAGTGTCGTGCCGAGGCCGCGACCGGACCATTCGGGGATTACCCCGATCATGTAAATCTCACCGACTCCGTCGTCGTGGAGTTTCGTCCAGCAGCTCCCGACAACGCGATCGCCTTCCCATGCGAGGAGGAATCCCGCAGGGTCGAACCACAACCGCCTTCTACGCTGGCGCAGATCCTCGACGGTCAAGGCACCGTTCTCGGGATGCCCCGAAAAGGCCGCGTTGTTCGCTTCAAGCCACGCCTCATCATCGATCTCGGGTCGGTACCGGGCAATCGAAACACCCACGGACGTCTCGTGCTGACAATCCAGCGGCAGAGACCGCATCATCTTGTTCAGCTCACGAGTCAAATGCCACCCGCCGGCCACAGCCGCGGCTGCAACATGTCGATCGCTGCCCCACAGCAGCATTGCGGCGTCTCCGAGGCCGCCACGAAGAGAGGCGATCAGCTCACTTTCCACACCATCGCCGCGCCGCTCAGGTGCAACCACCACCTCGAGTCCCCAGTGGCCCACCGCCCCTTCGCCGGCGCTATGCCAGGCCGCCTGGCCGTAGCCGATGATGGCACCGCTGTCCGCGACGACCAGTCGCTCCTCGGTCTCGGGCCCGCCGTCTACGCGCATAGCCTTGTACTCAGAAAGGGGTTCTCGCCCATCAACAAGGTGCACCGCGTCGAGAAAACCGCGCAGCAAGGCCCGGCGGTCGTCATCGATCACGGCAAGAGTATGCATTGTGGTCCTCCCGGGTGGCCCGTATTGGGTTGACCCGGCACTTCGGGCGATCCCGACCGTATCCTATGCCCGTGAATAGAATCGGTCTCGTCCTCGGTGGTGGTGGCATAACCGGTGCGGCATTTCAGTTTGGTGTGCTGATGTCGTTGCAGATGGCCACAGGGTGGGACCCCAACTCAGCCGACGTCCTGATCGGAACGTCATGTGGTGCCCTGACCGGCGCAATGGTTCGCGGAGATCAACTCAACCTCCAAACTCTCGTGGGGTCGGCGGTCACCCGGGATGACGTCACAGCCACCTTGCGAAACCGCATCTTCACGAGAAGCCGTCCAACTGGAGTGGTGCGCTGGCTCAGGCGGGGTGTGCTGCCGGGTTTGCGCCGACCCGACCTGCGGCTGGCCCTCGGAAGCCCGGCAGTCTATTCGACGCTGGGTCTTGCACAATGGGTGGAAGAGGCTCTCGGCCCCGCCGCGACCAGCTGGCCGGAGCGCCCTACGGTTATTGTCGCATACGATGTCGCCGCGCGGTCCCGCACCCCATTCGGCACCGAGGCGGCACCCCCGGCGCAGCTCCGCAATGCGGTTGCAGCTTCGGCCGCCGTCCCCGGGATATTCCAACCTGTGTTGATCCGGGATCGGTGGTATGCCGACGGCGGGTTGGCAAGCGGTACCTCGCTTGATCTAGTTCTCGGATCCGAGCAACCACTCGATTTGATCGTCGTGATCGCTCCTCTGGCGGCGGCCGAACGCCGACCCGGTGCCCGTTTCTACGAGGACATCTTCGATCGGTTCGGCAGGACTGCGCTCGAAGCTGAGAGGTCCCTCGTTACCAAGCAGTGGCCTGGAACCGAGATCCTGGTGTTACGCCCCGACCAGCGCATCCTGGCGGTGGCACGACCCAATCCGATGTCGGCGGAAGCTGCAATGCCCGTGTTCTTGCGCACGTTGCGATCTATGAAGCGAGAGCTCGCCGCACCGGCAACCTGGGACGTGTTGTCCCGCCATCTTGTGACCGGGTACGTCAGGTGAGCGCTCCGCTCAGGTGACTTCGCGCAGTTCCTCGAGCAATCGATCGACCTTGTTGCTGATGTCCGCACTCGACTCGGTGGCTTGTTCCGGCACAGTCTCAGCTTCTGGTTCGGGTTCCGAGTGCCAATCCCTAGAAGCCTCAACCTCCGACGTTGGAGCTGGTTCTGGCTCCTGAAGGGCTTCATCAAAGCCTTGCGATACCGGCTCTGGGAACACTCCGTGCTGGTCGGCCTCCGGCGCCTCGTCCGTATCGTGATCGAACTCAGGCTGTGGAACCTCGTCTGCCTCGATAGCCTGATCGTGCGGAACCACCTCCGGCCGGGGTGCGTAATGATCTTGCGAAGCCACGTCCACGAGGGGCTGCTGTTCCGGAGTCGCCGCCGCCAGCAGCTCTGGATTCTCGGCACTTGCACGCGCCGCGTCGAGCGCCTTGTCCAGTCCCTGGCGAGCCTCGGCGAGACGAGGGCCTGCTTCGGTGCTCAACGCCCGCAGCGACTCTTCCGCACCACCGACCTGGGCACGAAGTTGCTCGATGCGGACCACGAGGAGTTCGCTCTCCGATAGCGCCGCCCTGGCCACGTCGCGTGCCCGCTCCATCGCCCCCGCTGTCATCGCGCCCGCCCTGGCCTCAGCTTCATCGGTCAAAGACCTTGCTTGTGCCTCCGCTTCGGCAATCATTTGCTGTGCCCGCTCCGATGCCTCCTGCTCCATCACTGCCACGTGCTCGCGGGCATTGGATAGAAGCTCTTCCTTGGCATGGGCCGCTGCTTTCAGCGTCAACCGCAGCGCCTCTTCGGACTCGCTGGCGTCTTGAACCTTCGACTGGAGCTCGGCGCCGACGCGCCTCAACTCGCCGATCTCGGCATCCTTCGCTGCTACCTCGGCATCCCTGGCTGACACCGCGGCAGCGATCTCCCTGAGGTGGGCGTCCACCGAATCGGGATCGTATCCACGCCGATTCAGGTCGAACTGATGGCCTGTAATGCTTTGTTGTGATAGATCCACGAGATCCCTCTCGTTCCGCTTCTACTCGATTGTACGACCAAGGGTCGCTAGATTGTGTCGCCTTTAGAATAGGTCGCTCGACCCCTAGACGCTTCGGCAAAAAAGTTGTGTAGTTGAAGAGAACTACTCACGGTAGTTATCTGACAACTCACAGCAACCAGAGGCGACACACAAAATGAGCGTGTACATCGGCATAAAGACCTTCCTGGCTAGACACGCCAGAGACGACGAGGGTGCGAGCATCGTCGAATATGCGCTGCTCATCTCCATGATCGCCCTTATCGCCCTTGTCGCTGTCGCTGCGTTCGGCACCTCGCTTAGCAACGAGTATTCCGATATCGCTACCCAGATTCCGTAGACATCGGCCGGGTTAGGAGAGCACGCCTTTCCCGGACGATAGACTGCCTCTCCGGAGGCACGCACATGACCAAGAAGGCCGTGATCGGCGTCATCCTCTTCTGCTCGGCTGGCCTGCTTGGCATGATCACGGCCCCCCGACCGGATGTGGGGGCCGATCTTGTTCCCGGATCCGCTACCTCCACAATCACCACCGCAGCACCTGAAGCTCGCTTCGTCACTGCCGGCGAGATTGTGTTGGGACCCGCCGTCCTCGTCGTCGACGACGCGGCACTCGACGGCGGGCAGCTGGCAATCCATTTCGATCTGGAAACCCTTGCCCCAACCGGGGACGCTCCCGATGTGGTGGAACAACTCGGATTCGGCAACTCCGCAACCGTGACCGCTGAGCAGCTGGATACCGTCTTCCCTGATCAGTGGGAGATACAAGCCGGCGACGAAGCCATCGCAGGCACGGTCGCGAGCCCGTCGGCACGTACAGCCCGATTCGACGTGGGCGACGATTTTGATCCCGATCTGATCAGGAGAGTGAAGATTGTCTCGTACGCGTTGTTGGTTCCGATCAGCGCTCAGATCTCGCTGGCACCGGACGCCGACACTGCACCCGTTGCTCCGGGAATCACAGCCCGGCTACTTGCAGTGACCGAACAGAGCAACACGATCGTTCAGATTGAACTCCGCTCCGAACGCCAGTTCAACATGGACGACCTGAGGGTGACCGGGGCGAGTCCGGGCTGGCTCTCAGCTGTTCGAGAAGCCGACGGAAGGCCCCGCTGGAACCTCACGTACGACGCGACGGAGGCGCCTGAACGTATCCGGATTGCCGTCGAGGGCGCCGCATGGGCGACCATCGATGACGCGTTCGAGGTACCCATGGATGGATCGCCGTGACCGAGCGCATTTGGGAGGAGCTCATACGCTCCCCGCTCGACCCGGATCCTGACGAAGAGGCGCCCTTCCTGGCGCAATTCGCTCTGATCACCTTGCTTGCGATTCTTGGCTTTGTTGTCGGTCGCGTCATCTTTGCGAGCAACGACGATGAGCGCACGGCGATCTCCCCACGGCTACCGCAACGACCACCGCTGTCACGACGCTTCCACCGGAACCTGACCCGATCCTTCCAGAAGGGTACGCAGACGTAGATGGAATCGGCATTGTTCCCATCGCGGTGTTCGGCCGGGATGGGAACCTATATGTCGTAGTCAATGAGGCCACACGTAGCGATCTGAAGCCGGCGGATACGAACGGGTTTCATAGCGGAGACTGGGTGCTTGCAGGTGATGACCGCACGGTTACCGCTACGCGCACCATCCGATCGCCTCTAGCTCCAGGCGTCGAGACCATCGAGTTCACCGGCGTCTCGGAGTTGCCAGGCGTCGGGGCATCTCTGATCGTGCGGCGAGGCACCGAGATGGTGGTTCGTACCGGATGTCAGGGTTGCGCAGCCATCTCGACACATGAAGCCTCTGGCGACATCACCCTCGACGGGCTCGAGATCCCTTACGAGCTCGATTCACCCATGCTGGTCGACGCAGGGTCCGGAATCGTGTTCAGCATCGATCAACTCCAGTTCACAGATGAGTGGGGCTACGCCGAGTGGCATATCGTCGGCGACAATGAGGTTCGGCTGCGAGTGCAGCTCCGTGTTGTGTTCGAAGGCACAGACGATCCAGAGCTGGCAGGCACCCGGGCAACCCAGCTCGTGCCGATCAATCTGATCGGCACGTCTCAACAAAGCCCGACTACAGCCAACACCGAGCCGTTCACCCGCTCCGGGTTCTCGCTGCTGGACAGGGCGGGCGAGCTCCTCAGCAATGACAACTCCCCCACCTCTCTCGCATTGAGCTGGAGCATCGAATGGCTGGCCCCGGTCGGCACACCCGTCACCCTTCCGCTCTCTGCCGTTGTCAACCTCGGCGCAGTCAGCTGAGCCGGCACACTTCTCAGCGATTGCCCACGATTTCTTCATATATTTCTCATCTGTAGGCCGCAGACTCTCCTATTACATGAATGAGATAACCACACCCAGCACGGACCCGGTGGAGCCGGAGACAACCTCCGTCCAGGAGGCAACCTCCGTCGATGCTGGAATTCCGTCCCACACAATTCCGCCCTCGACAACGCCCGCCAGGAAGCGAGGTCCCCGCTACTGGCGTTGGTACCTGGCAGCCTTCGTGCTGGGCGCTGCGGTCATCGCAGGCGCCATCGCCGCAACGGGCAACGCCAACTCACAGGCCGCCAACAACGCAAGTTCCCTGAACGCCACCGCCGAGCCGACGGTGGCCGCTACCGCCTACAGCAACGATGACGGATCTGCCATCAGCACCAGCATTGCGCCCGCACTACGTCTCGATGCCCGCGCCGTAGGAGAGGAAACGATCCCTTCTGTAGTAACCGTCAAGATCCGCGGCGCGGCTTTCAACGGCCAGGAGACGCAGGTGCTGGGCAGCGGCTCCGGCATCGTCTACGACACACAGGGCCACATCATCACCAACAACCACGTTGCCGAAGCCGGGTCGAGCTATGAGGTCGTCTTCTCCGACGGTCGGGTGTATCCCGCAGAGGTCGTAGGTACCGACCCGAGCACCGATCTTGCCGTCTTGAAGGTGACGGCCCAGGATCTCCAACCGATCGCCATCGGAAGCACCGACGGCCTGACCGTCGGTGACCCTGCAGTTGCCGTGGGCAACCCGCTTGGCCTTGAAGGTGGTCCGTCTCTGACCGTCGGCGTCCTCTCAGCGTTCAACCGCGAAGTCCAGACGGATAGCTCCACGGTGTTGTCGGGTATGTTGCAGACCGATGCACCGATCACCCAGGGCTCGAGCGGTGGCGCTCTCGTCGATAGCGACGGCGCTCTCATCGGCATCACAACAGCTATTGGCGTCAGCTCTGTTGGGGTGGAAGGCATCGGATTTGCCACACCGGTCGAGATCGTCACCCGCGTCGCGGATGAGATCATCGCAACCGGCCGGGCTTCCAGCCCGTACCTCGGGGTCGAGATCAGCCCCGCGATGCGGGACACCACAGACGGCGGGAGTGCTGCAATCGGCATGAGCGTCGACAACGTCGTTGCCGGAACCGCGGCGGATCAGGCAGGACTCCAGGTCGGAGATGTAGTGACCGCCATCAACGGCATCCCGGTCACCACATACAGTGACCTCGTTGGTCAGCTCCGTCGCTACCCATCAGATGCAGTAATCAAGATCACCCTCAACGATGGCCGCACACTCGAGGTGACACTCGGACAACGACCAGCGAATCTCTGACGCTTCTCGAGAAGCGAGGCTCTCCGTGGCCGGCGTCCAGTGTCTTCCTCCGGACCGGACGCCGGCCTCACACGTTGACGCTCTTATGGGTTAGGTGCCGTCACTGCGATGGTGCGGCGCAACGGGGCCGGTGCCGCGGTACCCTCGCTCCTGACAGCAAGGAGAGCGCATGTCGGACCACCGTGACTCGATCCGTCTCGAGAATGATCACATCTCCCTCGAGGTCGCCTCAGAATTCGGCCCACGCATCACGTATCTGAGCGACGGTGAGGGTGCCAACGCCCTGGCCGAGCTCGATGATTTGAGCATCGACCTCCCCGATGGCGGCCGCTACATGTTCCGTGGAGGACACCGCCTCTGGGTGGCGCCCGAGATCCCGGAAATCACATACGAGCCCGACGACGCGCCGGTGACTGTCACAGCCGGTGCACAGCGGGCAACAATCGTGCAGGCGGCGTCGCCAGAGGTTGAGATCGAGAAGACGGTCGTGGTCTCCCTTGTCGACAGGACTGTCCGCGTCGAGCACGTAGTCACCAATCGAGGCTCCAACCAGGTAGACGTCGCCCCATGGGGGATCACCCAGCTGCCCCCGGGCGGGTTCGCCATCATCCCGCTCCCTCTCGAGCCTGCAGATCGGCATGGGCTCCAGCCGAATGCCGCCATTGTCCTCTGGCCGTACACGGCGACGGGCGACACCCCATTCACCATCGGACCGGGCGTGATCGTGATGAACACCGATCGCACCGCTCCAACCAAGGTCGGAGTCGCGATGCGTCGAGGTTGGCTCGCATACCTGCGAAACGGTTTGGTCTTCGTCAAGCGGTCAACCCATCGGCCCGAAGGCCGCTATCTCGACATGGGCGCCTCCGGACAGGTATATGCGGGGCATGATTTCACCGAGCTCGAGACACTTGGCGAGCACACAGTGCTCGCGACCGACCAGTCCGTTTCACACACCGAGCTCTGGGAGCTTCACCACGTCGAGCCCGGCACTCCCCCACAGCAGATCCCCGAGATCCTCGATCTAGACCAACGCTGAAGACCTGCGCGGTCAGCCGCGGAGACGGGAATCGTCCAGGATCATCGGTTCGTGATGGGTGGCGGTGAGGAACCGGAGGAGGTCCGCAGCAGCGATCGCAGTAGTGCGATAGTTCACCAGCGGATGGAAATTGAGAGGATCGTGGAGCAGCAAGCTCCGACCAAGAGCCACCGCCACCTCTCTTTTGTCATCATTCACTACGGCAAACGGTGTGACCGCACCCGGAATGACTCCGAGGTACTGACCCAGTCGGTCGGGGCTCCCGAAAGACAGCCTCTTTGATCCCAACGAATCCGCGAGGACCCCCAGATCGATCTCCTGGTCCTCGGTGACGACCACCAGCCACATCTGGTTCTTCTTGTTCTTGAGAAAGAGGCTCTTGGAATTCCCACCCGGGATCGAGCCACGCAACTGCATGGCGTCCGCGACCGTGAACAGTGGCTCATGATCGATTGTTCGGTGGGCTATCGACAACCGATCCAGAAGCGCAAAAAGTTGATCCGGGGAGTAGTGCGATTTGCCTGCCATTGCGACAAGATACCTCGCGGTATCCTCATGTCGTGACCAGACCATTCCAAGTTGGCATCCAACTTCCGGAGGTCGAACGAGTTGTTCGCTGGCCGGAACTGCGGGAAATGGCAACCACCGCAGAAGCGGTAGGTCTCGATTCCATCTGGGTGGGAGATCACCTGCTCTACCACATGGATGACGGGCCGCGGGGGCCCTGGGAAGCGTGGTCACTGCTCGCCGCCCTCGCTACGGTCACCGATCGCGTGCAGCTGGGACCCCTGGTGGCATCCACGTCCTTTCACAACCCCGCGATGCTGGCCAAGAAGGCCGCAACCGTCGACGAGATCTCAGGGGGAAGGCTCATCGTTGGACTGGGCGCAGGCTGGAACCGAACCGAATACGATGCCTTCGGTTTCCCCTTCGACCACAGGGCAAGCCGATTCGCGGAAGCATTCACCATCATCAGAACCCTGCTCAGAGACGGCCATGTCGACTTCGCAGGTAGATATCACACAGCCCGGGACTGTCAGCTGGTACCCCGACCCCGGCCGGGCGGTCCCCCCCTCATGGTGGGTTCGATCGGCCCGAGGCTCCTCAGAGAGACACTGCCACACGTCGACATGTGGAATGCCTGGCACGCCTGGTTTGGGAACACACCCGCCGGATTGAGCGAGATGATTGGTGCGATCGACGACGCGGCGCGTGCTGTGGGAAGAGATCCATCTCAGATCGCAAAAACCGCCGCAATCATGGTGCAGGCACCGGCCGGCACCGGCCGGGTCTACGGCGACCACGAGCACGCAGGCAGCGTTCCGGTCACCGGAGACCAGGACGAGGTAGCTGCGGCGCTCCTCGCCTTTGCCGGCACCGGGGTCAGCCACCTTCAACTCGTCGTGGATCCGATCACCGTGGAATCGATCGACTGGCTCGGGCCCGTCCTTCAGAAGCTCGATGCTCGCGGGGCTGGATGACCCGCCTGATGGGTCTTTCGGCAGCTTGCCTCGAGGCCGCACCCGACTACCGTCGCACCATGGACAGGTTGCTCCGGCGAAGGTCGTCTAGATGAGCACGCCCGAACGCTATGACGCGATCACCGCTGCGCTCCGGTTTGGTGATCGCAAAGAGTCAGGTCTGTGGAGACGATTCCGCGTTTTCCTTCAGGACCGCCCGACGCCGCTGGTTTTGGCATGGAAGATCGCAGCGGCGGTGTTAAGTCGGATGGGGGGAATTCTCGGCCGGGTTGGCGTCAAGCGTGCGTCCCGATGGGTCAAGCCGGTCGAAGAACTTGTCAAGAAACCCCTTTTCGACTGTCAGATGTGCGGCCAATGTGTCTTGCATGTGACCGGCATGACCTGCCCGATGACGTGTCCCAAGCAACTTCGCAATGGACCGTGCGGTGGAGTCCTCATTGATGGAAAGTGCGAAGTCAAGCCCGAGATGGACTGCGTCTGGGTCCAAGCCGTGATGCGGTCTGAGAAGACTCCCTATCGAGATGAGATTGGTCGGATCAATCCACCTGTTGATTGGCAGCTTCATAAGACGGCCTCATGGGTGACATTTGCTGTTGGCAGGGATCAGGTGACCAGCGGCAGTGGGAACGGCCCGAACCATGCTTCCGAGGTAATAACCCCATGAGTCACCTCAAGTCCGTCCTCGACGCCGGCCATTTCGCCGCAACGCTCGAGATCTCCCCTCCCGTCGGGCCGAACCGGGATGCCATCGAGCGCCAGATCGACCTCCTCTCGGGTTACGGCGACGCCTTCAACGTCACCGACAATCAGTCCGCCCGGGTCCACACATCAAGCTTCGCCACAAGTGTCCTGGTCAAACAAGCAGGGCTTGATCCGGTCCTCCAGATGACCAGCCGGGATCGAAACCGGCTCGCAATGCAGTCCGATCTGCTGGGTGCCACCGTGTTCGGCATCGAGAATGTCCTCGCGCTAAGCGGCGACGCACCCAACCGGGGTGATCATCCACATTCCAGAGGTGTCTTCGAGATCGACTCGATCAACATGGTCCGGATGATGCGGATGATGCGAGACGACGGGGTATTCGAGAACGGCAACGCAATCCCCGGGGTCACTCCCAACTACTTCATCGGCGCCGCCGCCAATCCATTCGCACCGCCACACGGCTTTCGCCCCTTGCGGCTGGCCAAAAAGATCGCCGCCGGGGCGGACTTCATCCAAACCCAGCTGATCTACAACGTGGATCGCTTCCGCGAGTACATGAAGAGGGTCGTCGACATGGGTCTCCACGAGAAGACGGCGATCCTGGCGGGGATCGGTCCCGTCCACTCAGTTCGGGCAGCCGAGTTCATACGTGACGAGATCGCCGGCATGGATGTTCCCGACTATGTCATCAAGCGTCTCAAGGGGCTCGACGAGGAGAAGGCCGCCGAGGAGGGCGTCAACCTGTGCGTGGACATCGGCCGGGAAGTGAGCCAGATCGAAGGGGTCCGCGGCATACACATAATGGGGGTCGCCTGCCATGGCGTCCTCCCCGAGGTGGTGACTCGGCTCGGTTTGTACCCGCGACCCGCCTTGACGGACCCGGGCACTGCGCCGACCGACGCCTGACGGGACCGCCAGGGACCACCGCTCAGAAGAGGCCGACGACCTCACCGTCCTCGTCGATGTCGACATTCATGTAGGCCGGTCTGGTGCCGAGACCCGGCATTGTCCGCATCGTCCCGGTGATTGGATAGATGAAACCGGCACCGACCGATGCCCGTACCTCCCTGACCGGTAGCACATAGCCCCTGGGCGCACCCTTGAGCGTCGGATCGTGGCTCATGCTGAGATGCGTTTTAGCCATACATATCGGCAGGTAGCCGAAGCCGTTCTTCTCGTAACCGTCGATCTGCGCCTGCGCCTGTGGAGTGAGCTCGATGCCGGAGGCGCCGTACAGCTCGGTCGCGATCTTCTCGATCTTTGCCGCGATCGGCTGGTTGAGCTCGTAGAGGAACTTGAAGTCCGAGGGTTCCTCACAGGCCGCAACGACCGCCTCGGCCAACTCGACGCATCCGGGCCCACCGCCCGCCCATGGATCGGCTTCGACCGCGGCAAAAGCGCCGGCGTTGATAGCAAACTCCTTCACCAGCTCAATCTCGGCCGGGTCATCTGTGACAAACCGATTCACCGCGACCACAACCGGAATGCCGAACTTCTTGGCGTTGACTATGTGGGCCTCGAGGTTGCTCATGCCGGAGCGCAACAGGTTGAGGTTCTTCTCGGTATATGACTTGTGCAGCGGCTTTCCCGGCACTACCCGGGGACCACCGCCGTGGGTCTTCAGCGCCCGGATGGTTGCAACCATTACCACGGCGCTCGGGCGCAGTCCGGATATCCGGCATTTGATGTCGAAGAACTTCTCCATGCCCATATCCGCGCCGAATCCCGATTCGGTCACGACGTAATCGCCGAGGCGGAGAGCAACCCGATCTGCCAGGATCGACGAGTTCCCATGTGCGATGTTGGCGAACGGGCCGGCATGTACAAATGCGGCCTGGCCTTCGAGCGTTTGCATGAGATTCGGGTGCAGAGCGTCCTTCATGAGCACAGTGACTGCGCCGGCAACCTCGAGATCGTCAAGAGTGATCGGTTTGCCTGACCGATCGGGGCCGATGACCACGTTCCCCGTCCGCTCCCGCATGCTGCGCAGCGCCGATCGGTACGAGTCTCCATCAGCGAGAGCCAGGATCGCCATGAGCTCACTGGCAACGGTGATGTCATAGCCAGTCTCACGCGGACGGCCGTCGAGTTTGCCACCCAGCCCGACGATGACATTGCGTAAAGACCGGTCGTTGACATCCACCACCCGCCGCCAGGTACCTTCGAACAAGTCGATGTCGAGCCGCCTCAGACCAAGTTCGGCAAGTTCTGTGTCTGAGAGCCTGCGTTCGTGGTAGCGCCTGGCATCGATAGCCGCCGCGACGAGGTTGTGCGCAACAGTCACAGCGTGGATATCGCCTGTCAGATGGAGGTTGAATTCCTGCATCGGAACCACCTGGCTGTAACCGCCACCCGCAGCTCCACCTTTGATGCCGAACGTCGGGCCCATCGACGGTTGTCGGATGGCGGCAATGGCATTGTGCCCAAGCTGGCCGAGTCCCTGAGTGAGGCCGACCACAATTGTGGTCTTCCCCTCCCCAAGTGCGGTCGGCGTGATGGCAGTGACATCGACGTACTTGCCCATGGGCCGGTTCTTGAGTTTCTTGAGGATGTCGAGGTGCACCTTCGCCTTGGTGTAGCCATACGGAATCAGGTCGTCTTGTTCGATCCCGATGCTCCCGGCAATCTCGATGATTGGCTTCACGTCGGCTGCCCTGGCGATCTCGAGATCTGATGGAACGTTGGTTGTTGGTGACATGCAGACTCCTCGAAGCTCGGCGGGCCGAGCAAGCCAGTCACGCAGTGGTGCGCCGTTGCGGCAAGCTAGGCCATGACACCGAACACTATCAGGATGCGGTTGCGTTCTTCCCGACACACCAACCCGGCGTAGGAAGGCCGATTAAGCATGTGACAATCAATCCGTGTGCCTTCCGACATCCCGAAGGGGGTGTAGTTTTTCCCGGAGTGGAGGTAGCAATGACGGAACAGAAAGTCAGCCAGATGCGGCTCGTGGTTGTGGTCGATGACTTCTCCGAGGCGGTGGCGTTCTACCGGGACGCGATGGGAATGACCGAGGAGTTCTTCGTCGAGAGCGAGGGCGGCGCCAGGGTCATGGCTCTGCAAGCAGGCCGGGCAACACTGGAGATTGTCAACGCCACCCAGCGAGCATTGATCGACCAACTCGAGGTCGGGCGCCCGGTCAGCAGGAAGTTTCGCGTCGCCTTCGAGGTGGGTGATGCGCCCGCCTCGACCGAACGGCTGGTGGCCGCCGGTGCCGGGCTGGTTGCACCACCTACCGAGACTCCGTGGCGGTCGCTGAACTCCCGCCTGGAGGGACCGGGCGGGCTCCAACTCACGTTGTTCCAAGAACTCGAACCCACGGGCCGATAGCCCAACGCTCATCCTGGCCGGGCTATCTAGGATGGGTGGGCAATGGAGGTCCCCCCTCTCGCCAATCTTCCGATTCGGCCATCGCCGCCCGATGCCAGCGCCGTGCGACCCGTGCCAGAGATGCCATTCGACACCACCGAGGTTCGATGGTTTGGCACCGGGAGCATGCCTGCCGACGTCCTCAATTGGTTCACGAAATCGGGCTCGCATGGCTCACTGGAGATAAGGCAGGACGCATACCTATCGACGGGATCCGTCAGTATTGGCCGCAAGCGCCGCAATCACGGCCCGCTCGAGATCAAAACGCGTCGCGGACTTGGAGCCACATTCGCTCTCGGCAACGTTCTGGTGGGCCGCATCGAAGAGTGGCGGAAGATAGAGTCGGCCGGCCGGCATCTTCCGCGGCTATCGCGGCGTTGGGCGGACGTCCACAAGGTTGTTGTCACGCGGACCTATCAGCAGGAGTCGACCGGACGGCTCGTCGAGGTGCTACGCGGCGACATGTCTCTTCCGGGTTGCGACGTCGAGCTCGCAGAGGTGGCAGTCGACGAGATCGAAGCCTGGACCCTTGCATTCGAGGCATGGGGACCAGGAGAACAACAACGCTCAATTCTCCGCGCGTCTGCCGACCAATTCCTCGCGGGGGCCGGTCTTCCGCTTGACATCTCTACTCGGCTCACTATCAACATGGGCTATCCGGCCTGGTTGGCGCAGAACACGTCGAGCGGCAAGAAGTACCCGGGTCGGGGCACTGACGCGACCTGAACTCGCGGCTCAGAGTCTCGACAAGCCACTACTGCGGCCGTTGCACCGTCAGGGATTCGTGACACGATCGGCTGCGTAATCGAGTTCATTCCGGGCGCCCGTGCTCCACTCACCCGTCCACGTGAGGGTCTCTTCCCCGTCGCCGCCGATCAGCACGATCCGCGTGCTCGGTGTATACGGCGACACGCTTCCTCTGATAGTGGTATCTGCGGTTGATCGAGCCCAGTGGCCTCCCCCGTCGTTGCTGGACCAGACGCCGGCGATTGTGGGTTGTGGGCTCTCGTCTCCCGAGAGGAAGGTGCCGGTCACCACGATGCGGTCGCCCTGGGCGCTCACCTGCTGAAGTGCGACTCCACCAGCGAAGGACACGGGTCTCCCTATTGCCAGCCGCACCGGATCGGATGGACCGAGGGTCACTTGATTCGTATCTATGCCGACTACTGAGAAACTCGCTGCCTCAGTCAGCACTGAGGCCTCGACGCCGAGTTCGTATTCAGCGCCTTGTATCAACAGCGCTGCCACACCGGTCGACGACGTCGACAGCAATTCCACAGACACCTGCGGAGCCATGAATGCTCGAGCCGTGTCGTCTCGAACCCACGCGGTGCCGTCTCCCGATTGGAGCAGCAACGCCGCTGATGTCCCGCCACCCACATCGACACTACCAACGGCGACAATCCCATCCCGGGTGGCCGCGATATCGCTGAGCCTTCCGGCACCGATCGCAGGCAGACGCACTGCTTCCCAATCGTTCCCGCTCACAGAGCGGTGGATTGCCGGACGACAAGCGTCATCGGAGCAGTTCATTCCGGCCGCATAGAACCAACCTCCATAGGCTGTGACAGCCTGCATCTGCTCGATCTCTTCGAGACCCTCTCTATCCAAACCGGTCCAATTGGCTCCATCGGTCGAATTGAAAATGCTCATCGCACCGCCCGGAGTACCGGTGACGGCAAGCAGCCCATCGTCTCCCGCAACCACATCGATCAGAAACGTCGCGTCGAAGGCGGGGATCGGTCCCACGTATGCCCAGCGGTCTGCCGAGTCGGCGCGCCACAGCGCCGGTGTCGAGTCCACCCTCCCAAAACCGAGCGTCTCTCCCCGCCATTTCACCGTGCGGGTGATCACCGAGCTGGTAGCACCTGAGGGTTCGAGGATCGATACGGGTTCCCATCGATCACCAAAGACCGTCCTCCAAGCAGCAGCCCGACCGCGTGAAGCGCCGACAGCGACGACGCGGCCGCCAACATTCGTGACGGCGAGCACGGTTGCACCGCCGTCGACCCGACCTGATGTCCACTTGTCGAGAAATCCGTCGAGACCGGACGCTGTGAGATCAACTTCGACACTGTCTGCTGTATCGAGGTGGTCGTCGGGCCCGGCGGACCGGTGTACCGGTTCGCCGACGGCAAAGACACCGATTGCCAGGATCGTGGCCGCGACCAGCACCAACCAGGCGCCACGGTTATGCCGGCCCGCCGCGGGCTGAGAATTCGCCGATTCTCCCGGCAGAACTCTTATCGCATCGGTATGACGGCCACCGTCATCGGAGGCCACGGCGACCCTCCCCCGTTGCATACTCGATCTCAGTGAGCCACCACCAAACCGGCAGATAGTTGTCGAGGTCCATGTCTTCGGTGACTGTGATTTGCGGAACGAGATCCCTCCCGGGCTACCGCCATCCGAGTGTATCGGGACATGGCATGTCACCGCATGGATTTCTGTCGGAGATGCCTGTCGCTGTGGGTACCCATCGGGCGGCGGTCGGGGTCGCCGCTACCCGCCGGTACCATGATCCGCCTGCTCGCGGCGGAGCCCATGGCCCAGATACATTCCGAAACCACGAATGCCCCGGCAGCCGGGGCGCACCAGAGCCGCTATCCGTGGATCGCTATGACGGTGGTGCTCACCGGTACCTTCATGGTGATACTCGACACAACCATCGTGAACGTCGCCCTGCCTTCCATCGGCCGCGAGCTACGAGATACCAAGGGCATCGAATGGGTGGTCACCGCGTACTTGCTCGCAGTCGGAGTCGCTCAGTTGGGGACGGGATGGATCAGCGATCGTTTTGGCAAGAAGCAGACATACACGTGGAGTCTGTTCCTGTTCGGGCTTGGATCCTTGCTGGCGGCGCTTGCGCCGAATCTCGCAGCGCTCATTGCGTTCCGGGCTCTCCAGGGTCTCGGAGGCGGTGCGATGATGCCGGTCGGTCTTGCCATGCTCTACGAACTGTTTCCCCCGCACCGTCGCGGCACTGCGCTCGGTATTTGGGGCATCGCTGCCATGGCTGCGCCTGCGCTCGGGCCCGTTGTCGGCGGTTGGATAGCCAGCAGTGTCTCATGGCGGTGGGTATTCGCAGTCAATGTCCCGATCGGGGTGATCGGCGTCACGCTCGCCATCCGGTTGCTTCGTGACGTCGGGTACCGGGAGCGTAGGCCCCTCGCGTGGCGAGCCTGGCTGCTGGCCGCGTTCGGACTGATCGCGCTGCTCCTCGCATTCGATGCGGCTCCCGATAGCGGGTGGGGATCTCCCCGCTTCGTAGTCCCGATGGTCATCGGAGCGACGGCACTAGTCGTGTTCGTGTGGTCCGAGCTGAACTCGGACAATCCACTGCTCGACATGCGCATGTTCACGGTGCCGACCTTCTCTATCACGATCGGGATCGTGTGGCTCATCACCGTCGCCCAGTTCGCCCGGCTCGTCTTCATCCCCATCGAGCTTCAGACCGTGCACGGCATGTCTCCTTTCCAAGCCGGCCTTCTACTGGCACCCGCTGCCGCCGGAACGGCCCTCACCATGCCCTTCGGTGGGCGCATCGCCGACCGGCTCGGCGCTCGGCTCCCCGTTACCACGGGCCTCGCGATGATCGCAGTTGCCGTGTGGCTGCTCGGCTCGCTCACGCCAACGACATCCTCGCCCCAAATCCTTGCATACCTCCTGCTTCAAGGAGCAGGCACGGGGCTGGCACTCATTCCGAACACGGTCGCTGCCATGAATTCGCTCCCGAACCCCTGGGTGGCCAGGGCGTCTGCGGTGCGTTCGCTCAACCGGCAGATTGCAGGAGCGATCGGAGTGGCGGTGCTGGCCAGCCTGGTTGTTTCACGGGTCGGCTCCATCACGGGATCGCCCGGCACGAGTGTCGTCCAGCTTCAAGCGGCTTACAATGAAGTGTTCCACGTAGCTCTCGTCGCCGCCCTGGTGGCGACGGTGCTCGCCCTGTTTCTCCCCGGACGGCGCCGCAACCGGGAGATGCAGGAGGATCGCGCCGCCGAGTACAGCTCTCTCGAGATCGATTGATCGCCGCGGCAACGCCCCAGGATTGCTGACATTGGGTTGATATGTGTCTGGGCGTCGGCCGATGCTGCGCAGAACTCGCCGCCCTGCCGGCTGCCGCAAGGTGAGTGCGGGCCCGCAAGGGAGCACCGTCGGCAGCTACACGAACTAAATAGTTCGCTCACGAGTCGGCCTCAGCTACCGATGAGAGACAAGACTTTTCGATCGGACAGATGGATGCAACGGTGAACAGCCGCCTCGACAAACTGACATCGACGGACGCCTCCTCGGGGTCGGTGAGCGTCGGCCAATCTGAGATGGCGGTGGGCTTTCTCCACTCCAGGATGTTTGCCGCGGGCGCGCTCTGGCTCTGCGCGGTCGTACTCGCCCTTCTATGGGATTGGCAGAGTGGTTGGGTCATCGCCGGGGCGACGTCTGTCGTCCTAATCGACGGTTTTGTGCGCCTCCGCCGCGGATCGATCCCCCATGTGGTATTTCCGCTGCTGCTCGACGTGACGGCAACTGGTTCAGCGGTACTGTTCACCGACGTGCCTCACATGGTCGTTGTCGCTCCCTTCTTCTACCTGCTGGTCTCGGCCAGCTTCGCCCTCTCGAGACGGTCATCGCTTCTTGTGGGAGCCCTTGCAGCCGTTTGGAGTCTTGCGATCGTCACATTCGACCCCATCGTCGTCGGCACGTCACTGAACGAGAGTCAGCAGGGAGCGCTTGCGGCAATCGCGGTTGTTGTATACCTCGGTGCGACGTTCCTCATGACTAGCACCGCGGCGATCGCGGTGAGAGACCGCGAACGACTCAACGCGGACCTGAGAGAAAACGAGCTACGACTCCAGGCCGTTATCGACAGCACACCGATCGTCCTATATGCGATAGACAACAACGGTGTCTTCACATTGTCGGAGGGCCCCGGCCTGCGCCTGTTGGGACTCGAGCCCGGTGAGGTGGTCGGGCTTCACTTCAATGATGTCTACGCCGACAACCAGGACATACTCGACATGGTCGGCACCGCTCTCTCAGCTGACACAGACACGGTCGCCGAGGTCATGCTCGGGGAGACTTCGTTCGCTGTTCATCACCGGCCTCAACTCGACCCCAGGGGGAACCGCACGGGCACGGTCGGCGTGGCCATCGATGTCACCGCGGAGGCAAGATACCGACGCGAACTGGAGGCCCAGATTCGCTCAAAGGATGAGTTCATCGCGTCGGTATCGCACGAGCTCAGGACACCGCTCAGCGTGGTCTATGGGCTCGGGGAGGAGCTCCGTAGCAACAGCGCAGACCTCACGCCTCATGAAATCGACGAGCTCCACACGCTTCTGGCACAGCAAGCAGGCGAGGTTGTAGCCATTGTCGAGGATCTGCTCGTTGCCGCCAGGGCCGACATCGATAAGCTCGTTATCGTCGGTGAGTCTGTCGACATCGGCAAACAGGTCGCATCGGTCATGCAGCCATTGATGGAGCCGTCGGTCGAGGTGATCGCAGCCAACGACCCGATCGTCGCCTGGTGCGACGGGCCCCGCTGCCGGCAGATCCTGCGCAATCTCGTTACCAACGCTACCCGCCACGGCGGCGACCATATCCGGCTCAGCTACGGCTATGCAGATGGGCGTGTTCGAATCGAAGTACGAGATGATGGCATAGGAGTGCCGGCAGACGAAGAATCTCTCATCTTCGATCCGTACCATCGCACAGCGGCCACGATAGGAAATCCCGCCAGCATCGGGCTAGGTCTCACCGTGGCCAGGAAGCTGGCTCAACTCATGGACGGGGATCTCTCCTACGACCGAGTCGATGGCTGGAGCGTCTTCAGCCTCACACTGCCGTCCGCCGCTGGACGCTAGGTACCAGCGAGCATTCCCGGGACCCTCCCGTCCAATCCGCGGCTCAGTACCAGTGCAAATCAGTGGTGCGTTCGCGTGACGATGACCCTGACACGGTATGCGATCAGCATGCCCACACCCGCAACGAGCGATAAGTAGCACATGGGGAGTCCCTCGAATGTGGGGCATTCGACCACTCCCCGAAGCTGGTTCGTCGAGAAGTAGAGCCCGATTGCGGTGACGAGACCGGCACCAATTAGGAACACCGCGTTGGACATCGCGCCCATCTTCCAGGCACCAACAGTCGCCGCCACATACGCCGCCAGGACCATGTAGCAAGCAGGAATACCAAACAGCGACGGACACGTCGGCTCCCGGAAGAGCTCCGAAGCCACCAGCCAGCTCGTCAACAGAGCGCCGACCAAGCCAAACGCCACGATGAACCCCGTCAACCGCTCGCTCGTTAGAGATCGCATCGAGAGATGGTAGGCACCTGCCGCCGATCTCAGTCGGGCCACTGCCCCGATAGCACGAGCGGCACGTGACCTACGACACAGATGGAGGCCGGAGTCGCCCCGGCCTGTGGTCTACACCGGGAGGCGAAGAGGCAGTTCGACACGGAACACAGTCTTGCCTGGCTCGCTCTCGACAGTCAGGTTGCCGCCGTGGTGATAGATCACGATGTTGCGGCTGATATCCAAACCAAGTCCCGTACCTGATCCCGGCGGCTTTGTTGTGAAGAACGAATCGAAGACACGGCGCTGGATCTCCTCCGGAATGCCCGGTCCATTGTCCTGGATCTCAACGGCTATCCCGTCCCCGGT
>Ga0307423_1000244_pt1 | contig 36362 bp, 30 predicted proteins | sample SalMarWE160310MG_FD_202154 | JGI IMG/M metagenome (GOLD analysis project Ga0307423, IMG submission 202154) | Salt marsh sediment microbial communities from the Plum Island Ecosystem LTER, Massachusetts, United States - WE1603-10 | ecosystem: Environmental > Aquatic > Marine > Intertidal zone >... | reverse complement strand
ACCGAGGGAACGGCCGCCATGAGCTCGAGGGTCGGTTTGACTGTCGATTGCAACCACGGAGGGGCGAGCTGGGAAACGTAGACTGCCGCAAACAACGCCAGGGGCAGCGAGAAAAGCATGGCGTAAAGGGTCGCCTTGAGGGTACCGAAGATCAGCGGCCACACGCTCAGCTTGGGCTCGAAAGCATCCGAACCGCCGGTCGATTGCCAAACCCACTTGGGCGCCGCATAACCCTCGTACCACACGGGCAAAAAGAGGGTTCGGAAACTGATTTCGGGATGCGGATTGTCGATCGACCGGCGCAGCACCGAACCACCCGAGAGGGCAACCGCTCCGTCGCCTTTCGGGTCGATGGAAAGCGCCGTCACCGGCCCGTTCGACCACTGGTCAGATAGCAGACGTCGACCGGAGGTCGAGTGATAGAGCGTGACACTGCCGTCTTCGGCTCCGACCGCGAAACCGCGGCCGCGGCTCGACGGCGCAATCTTCGTCGCGCGGGCCGGAAGCATTGCCGCCGTTCGAACCACGATCCACTGCGAAGGCGCGCTCGAAAGGCTGACATCCGGTCGATTTGAAAACCGCTGGCCGAGCTCGTCGTCACGCACCACCGCCGCCTCGCCGGGTCCGACAGTCGCGCCGGGCAGTTTCAGCCGATGCCGGCCCGTGTTTTCGACCTTGAGTCGCGGCACCTCGAGGAGCAGACTCACCGAATCATCATCACCGGCAGCCACCAGGGTGCCGCCGCCGATCAAGAACCTGGCGGCGGCTATCGACGCGGGAACACCGATGACCGAGGCCTGGGTCAGCGACGGCCAACGAAAGACCCTCAGCGCGCCGTCGCCATCCACCGCCGCCACACAGGAGAGGCCCTCTGCCACGGCCACCTGGCGCACGCCGTCGAGCCATGAAGGCGCCGAAACCAATTCCCAGGATTCGTTCTCGGCAGTCCACGATGCGAGAGAGAGGTTACCTTGCGTCGTCCACGCAGCAATGAGAAGGTTCCCGTTCTCGTCGGAGTTGGCGGTCACACCGGCCCATCGTTCCCGCTCGAGAAGTACCGGGTCGGCCGCCGGGCGCCACTGTGCGGTGGTGGAGCGGACATCGCTTTGCCAAGTGTCGCGAAATCGGAGGAGACCAACATGGACCTCCCCCTCCTCGGTGATCGCCGACAACAGGCCGTGGATCTCGTGGTCCGCCGCGGCCAGTCGGGATGGCGAGTCTGCGCCGATCTTCAGATCCTCGAAGGCGCGTACTCCTGGAAATCGGATTGTGCCGTCACGATCGAGCACCCACACAACGTCGCGCCGCGGGTCGCTGCCCGCCAACAGTGGATCGCCGCCTTCAGCGACGACCTCCACCGGCCCCTGGGCGGCGCGCCGAAAGAGCGGCGCCGCCTCGGAGGCAATGTTGATCACGATGCCGACGACCACCAGGATAACGAGCAGGCCTCCGGTGCGAATCAGCACAGTGGCGAGCTGGTCCTTGCGGCGCTCGGTCAGGAGAGGGCGCATTCAGCCGCCGATCTTGGCCAGCTGCTCGGCGGCCGTGACGGCGTTGAGGGGATCGAACCCGGCCTTGATGATGACCCTCTGTCCTTCTCGAGAGAGGATGAATCGCAGGTACTCGGCGGTCAGCCGGTCGAGCGATTTCGACGGCGCCTTGTTGACGTAAATGTGGAGGAACCGGGCCAGCGGATAGCTGCCGTCGGCCGCGTTCTCCGACGATGCCGCGACCGCCGGCTGGCCAGCAGCCGGAGACAGCGGCACAGCGCGCACCCCCGAGGTGGTGTAGCCGATCCCCGAGTAGCCGATGCCGAAGCTGTCCTTCTCGATGCCCTGGACCACCGACGCCGACCCCGGCTGCTCCTTGACCGAGTCCTTGTAATCACCCTTGCACAGCGCGTGATCCTTGAAGTACCCGTAGGTGCCGGATGCCGCGTTGCGACCGTACAGCGAGATCGGCGCGGTGGCCCAGTTTCCGGTCAGGCCGAGCTGTCCCCAGGTGCTGATGTCGGCCGCGGCGCCGCACTTGCGGGTCTTGGAGAAGACCGCGTCGGCCTGCTCGATGGTCAGGAATTCGATGGGGTTGTCCTTGTTGACGAAGACCGCGAGGGTGTCGAGGGCGACATCAAAGCGGGTCGGCTCGTAGCCGAAGGCCTCCTCGAACCCGTCGAGCTCCTTGTTTTTCATCTTGCGTGACATGTCGCCGAGCTGGACGGTGCCCTCGATGAGCGCCGGCGGAGCGGTCGACGAGCCCTTGCCCTCGACCTGGATCTTGACCTGTGGATAGAGCTTGCGGAACTCCTCCGCCATCAGGGTTTGGAGCTCGAGCATGGTGTCCGAGCCGGCCGCGTTGAGCGTGCCGCGGAGGCCTTCGGCTTTCGAGTATTTCGGAAGCCTAGGATCGAGGGTGGGGCCGCCGGCGAACACCGGCAAGGCCGCGGCGAACACACACGAGAGGACGAGCGCTTTCAGTTTCATGACAGATCTCCTTTGGGCGCCGGCTGGATGCCGGAGCCTGGTTTGGCAACGACCGTAGTCGCGCCGAGTTCAGAGCAGATGGGGTTCATCTCACCGTCATCAATACTTGACCTGGAGGGTCAGCTGGACGCGATCTTCGGTGTCACGGCCGGGCACGGAGTGCTCGAGGCGATCCCAGTCGAGGACCCAGTAGTTGCCCTTGAAAAACTGCCAGGCGACCCCGGCGATGATACGCTTTCTGACGTCGGCGGACGGGTCGTCGCGGTTGGTGTCGAACCAGTCGTAGCGGCCAATGACGCTGAACCGGGCCGTGCGGTCGAGACGGACCTCGGTGAACAGGGAGTAGCCGTCGTGGGGCAGCGCGTCGCCGTTGGCATCAACCGCCGTGCCGCTCTGGTTGCCCTCCCCGCGTTCGTACTGCGCCGTCGCCACCAGCCGCCGGCTCTCGTAGCTAATCATGGCGGCGAGCACGCTCATGTCGGGAACGTCGGTGGCGGGGCCGTTGCTTTGGTTGCCCTCGGCGGTGATGCCAAAGGCCGAGGCCTGCAAGCCGGGAACGATATCAGGCAGCGGGCGGATGGTGAGGCGGCCTTCGAGCGCCTTGTTGGTGTTCTTTTCGACCGCGTGGTAGCCGCCGCCGTTGTAGAGGCCGACCCCGAACGAGCCCCAGCGACCGGCGTAGTGGCTCTGCACGTTCTTCTTGAAATCGTCGGGCATGTCGCGGCCGAGGTTGCCGCCGAACAGCACTCCCATGTCGGCCGAGTTGAAGAGCCCGTTTCGTTCCATGAACATGGTGTCTTGCATGCGAAAGCGGTTGATGTGCTCCTCGAAATCGAGCCACGGCATGTGCGAGACACCCCACTCCACGTGGGGCTTCTGGATGAGGCCATCCCACTGCCAGTTGAACTGTCCGTAGGCGTATTTCAACCGCACGTTGAGATCTCCGTTTACGTCCTGGTGCACATCGGGCGTGATGCGGGCCGAGAAATATGGAGTGATTGTCTTGCGGATATCGATGTACCCTCGTTTGATCCGGAACTGGCTGGAATCGTCCCCCGCCGCATCACTACCGTTCTGATACGACAGGTAGACCAGGGTGCCGATGCTGAGGCCCTTCAGCCCCGGCGGCACGGTGGTTACCGGCGGTGCTTGCGGGACCTCAGGAGTGGGCTCTGTCGCGGCGGTGGCCGCTGCCTCTTCCGCCGCCATCGGTGACGGCGCTGTCGCCGTCGCATCGTCGACCCGTTTCTGGTCGTATTGCGCCTGGACGGCCAGCGCCTGTTCCATGGTGATCACGCCCTGCTCGACCAGCAACTCGAGCAACGGATCGAGCTCCCGCTCCTCAGCGCCGACGCCTGTGACAACAGCACATAGAATGACCAGCACCGAGATCCACATCAGTCTTCGCTTCATCGCAACCCTCCGAGGTGTCTGTACACAGCAGAGTCAGGAAATGACGAGATTGCCGCGCCGCCACGATGATCCGGCGCCGAGGTGCGATCGATGTAAAGACAATGTGAAGCTGGTGTTAAGTCGGCCGCGAACGACCTGTGCAGCCTGAAGCCACCCGATCAACGCTCTTCATGACCGAGCTCGAGGCCCAGCCAGCGAGCGATCATCGGCGCCACCGAGGTCGCCTCGACCTCGCCGGAGCGCTTCTTCTTGATGCCGGCGCCGCGCGCGAAGAGGATCCCGCACATCTCGTCGTGCGATGCCAGGAAGCCGTGCTGTCCGTAATAGCGACTGGGCCCGAGCGCTGGTCCATCGAGGCCGCCGTCTGCCGCGAAGCCCGGGGCCAGGAATATCACCAGGTCGCCGCTCGAGGGGTGATCGAGACCAATCGCCGCCGCCTCGCCGCGGGTGAAGATCTTTTCCACCGCCGGCCGGCCCTCGGCCTCGAGATCGGCCAGCACGCGGGCCGCTCGGCGCAACAGCTCTGGCGCCTCCGCCATGGTGACGACACCACCGGGCTCGCGCCCGGAGAGATTGAGATAGAGGTGCATCATGGCACCGCCGGTAACTGCGACCATCGGTGTGTCGGCGGCAATCTGAGAACGACCATCCCGATCGACCACCCGCACCAGACCGGCATCGGCAAGCGCCCGATTCGGCCGCACGACCTCGAAGATCGGCATCTGGCCGTGATCGGAGACCACCACCAGGGCGTCACGTTCGGGATCGAGGGCGTTCCACAGGGACGCGACAGATCGGTCGATGGAGCGGCCCATTCGCTTGAGGCCTTCGCCGGCGGCGAGCGCCCGTCCCGGACTGTAGGCCCATTGCAGCTGATCGGTGATCAGGCTGGTGTGGAGGTAGACGTCAAGTGACGAGTGGTAGGCGAGAATCAGGTCGGCATCCTCCTCTGCCAGCACCCATTCGGTCATGCGGTCGAAATAGCGATCGAGCCGCTCGCCCTGCTCGATGAATGTGTCGAGGTCGATTCCCTGGGCGAGATCCAACCACCAATCGGCGACCCCGCGGTCGGCCTCACCCGGCCACGGTCCGATGGCCTCGGTGAGACGGTCCTCGAAGGAGTCCGGGTAGGCGTGGAGGCGATTGACCTCACCACGGTAGAAGCGGAGGGTTCCGGTGAAGCGGTCGATGTACAGGATCTTGCACCAGGATCCGTAACGCCGTGGACGAAGGTCATCTCGTGCTTGTGCCTCGAAATCGACCTCAAGCCACTCCATCTCACCGGCGTAATCCCAGTCGTCCTCGCCGGCGAGGCGCACCGCCACGGTGTCGTAGCGCGGGCGACCATTGGGGTCGGCATCGACCAGCGCGATCAGCAGTTCCTGGTCGCTCGGCGCGGACGAGCGGAGATCAAAACTGAGCCGCCACAGCAGCGGTGCGAGTCCGTCGTTGGACGGCACCTCGCCGGTAGTCTCAGCGGTCTCCGGGTCGAGCTCGATGATTTCCGACGTCGCCAGCGGCGGACCGGGCCACACCACACCGAAGTCTCCGATCCGATCGAGGGCTTCTCCGTCGGCCCCCGGCCAAGCCAGGATGCCGACCCGGAGACCGTTTCGGCGCGCCGCCGTCCACAGGGTTTCGGCGTCGCTGGAAGCGTTGAAACCGGAAATCCACTCGGTGATCGGTGTGTCTGGTTTGTGGAAGGCATTGCTGACGACGCCGGTGCCGGCGGCGTCGCTGCCAGCCGCCAGAGAGATGTGGTTGACGGCCGTCAGGGTTGGGTCGACCATCCGCATCCGCTCGGCGGAAAATCCGCGCTGCGCCATGCCGACCAGACCGTCGGGCGAGGAGGCGGTTCCATCCGAGATCCACCGCCAGGCGGGGTCCGCGCCGAGGCTGTCGTAGGAGACCATCAACACCCGCGCGGCATGGATCTGCGGAGGACCAGCCCCCTGACAGGCGAAAGCGAGGCAGACCGTGGCAGCGACGATGAATATCGTGAGACGGAGAAGAGGCTTCTTCATCATCGCTGAGATGGTAGCGCACAACCATTAAATTGGGAGTTAGGAATGAGGAATTAGGAATGCCGCCCACCCACCCTTAAGAAAATCAGTGCCCGGGAGGGCGGGTGGAAATTCCTAATTCATAATTCCTCATTCCTCATTCCTCATTCGAAAGGTCATCCTCCGCACGGGACGACGTGGGCGCCGGGCCAGGCGTCGCGGACCCGGTCGCGGGTCTTGTCCGCCTCCTGCTCCCTGTTGAACGGTCCGACCCGGACCCGCCACAGCCCGTCGAGGCCTTCGAGGACCACCGCCTCCTCGCCGTATTGCTCGAGCTCGGCCTCCGCCCGTCGCGCGTTGCCGGGATCACCGAAGGCGCCAACCTGGACCCAGAAACAGCCCTCCGGTTCCTCGACGTGAGCCGGTTTTCTTTCCTTTTCGGCCTTGCGACCAACGACCTTGATCTTGACCGGCGCCACACCATCGATGTCGAGGTCAATCTTTTTCGCCGCCGCGTAGGAAAGATCGATGATCCGCCCCTCGACGAACGGTCCCCGGTCGTTGATACGCACCGTGACCTCGGCGCCGGTGTCGCGGCGCTTGACCTTGACCACGGAGCCGAAGGGCAGGCTCTGATGGGCGGCAGTGAGCTGGTGCATATCGTAGATCTCGCCGGAGGCGGTGCGCCGCCCGTGATAGGGCTCGCCGTACCACGAGGCGATGCCCTTCTCCGTCCAGCCCTCCTCAACCGGCTCCACCGCTGGGCCTGGTGCCGGGGTTGGCGCTGACGGTGTCCCCGTGGCTGTCGGCTCCGGCGCCACCGGTCTCACGCTCGGTTGCTTTCCCCCCCGGTGCGCACAACCGATGAACAGCATCACCAGACCGCAGAAAAGAACGATTTTGGTTATTTTCCCACCCACCCTCATTCTCGGAGGGGTGGGTGGAATTCCTAATTCCTCATTCCTCATTCCTCATTCTTCCTAGACATCGAGGTCCTTTGCCTCGGGCAGCTCTCCGGCCTCGTCAAGGATAGGCTGGACATACTCGGCGAGAAACTCGCGAACCTGCTGCGGCGCGCGGCCGACAAAACGCACCGGGTCAATGAGAGCGCCGAGCTCGGAGCGGTCGAGCGGGACCTCCTGATCGTCGGCGACGAATTCGAGGAAGGGGTTGGCGCCACCCTCTTCGAGCACCACCGTCGCCGCCGCCCGGGCATGGATCCGCAGGCGCTCGTGCATCCCCTGCCGATCGCCGCCGCGCCGAACCGCCTCCATCAGAATCGCCTCCGAGGCCATCAGCGGCAGCTCTTCCGCGAGGTTGCGGGCGATCATGGCGGGGAAGACCTGGAGCCCATCGGCGATATTGTGAACGATGCGGAGGATGGCGTCGGCGGTGAGAAAAGCCTCGGGCACCGACATGCGCCGGTTGGCCGAGTCGTCGAGGGTTCGCTCGAGCCACTGTGCGGCCGCGGTCTGGGCGGGGTTCGCGGCGATGGCCATCAGCCATCGAGCAAGCGCAGTCACCCTCTCAGAGCGCATCGGGTTGGCCTTGTAGGGCATCGCGGAGGACCCGACCTGCCCCTCGGCAAGGGGCTCGCGCAGCTCTTTGAGCCTCGCCAGGAGCCGGATGTCGGTGGCCAACTTGGCCGCTGATTGGCCGACTCCGGAGAGCGCGTCGAGGACAAACGCGTCCACCTTGCGCGGGTAGGTCTGCCCGGTCACCGGGTAGCAGTTCGAAAATCCGAGGGTTTCGGCAACCCGTTGGTCGAGGGCGCGCACCTTGTCGTGGTCACCATCGAAGAGCTCGAGGAAGGTGGCCTGGGTCCCGGTGGTGCCTTTGACGCCCCGCAACCGGAGGCGGTCGCGTTCGAAACGGAGCCGCTCGAGATCGAGCAGGAAGTCCTGCAGCCACAGGCAGGCCCGTTTGCCGACGGTGGTCGGTTGGGCGGGCTGGAAATGGGTCATGCCGAGCGTCGGTTGGTCGGCCCACTTCTCGGCGAAGGCGGCGAGAGCCGCGACGACAGCCAACACCCGGGTGATCACGAGATCGAGGGCGTCACGGGCGATGATGAGATCCGCATTGTCACCGATGTAGGCCGATGTCGCACCGAGATGGAGGATCGGTTTGGCCGCCGGCGCGCGGTCGGCAAACGCTTCGAGGTGGGCCATGACGTCGTGCCGGGTGCGCTTTTCGTACTCCCGTACCCGCTCGAGATCGTCGGCGGTCACCTCGAGGTGGGTCAACATCTGATCGAGGGCTTCGTCCGGGATGTCGAGCCCAAGCTCCTTTTCGGCGGAGGCCAGCGCCAACCACAGCCGCCGCCACGTGGTGTAGCGGTATCCCGTTGAGAAGAGCCGCTGCATCTCCTCGGACGCGTAACGGCCGGTGAGCGGGTGGTTGAAGCGGTCGAGAGAAGTCATCAATCCTCCTGATCGAGTATACCGATTGAAGATTTCGAGTTTCGAGTTCGGTCAATCGAATTCCACCCTCCCTCCGAGATCGACGCAAAGTCGCAAAGGCGCAGAGACGCAAAGAGATTTCAAACTTGGCGCCTTTGCGTCTTGGCGTCTTTGCGTTATCTTCCGGAACTTCACGTGATCTTCCAATTCCGGTGCACCTCGTAACCACACCAGCTATTATTTGTGCGCGGGAGTAGCGAAGACACATGGTGCATGTCACGAGCGAGATCGGTCGGCTGCGAAAGGTGCTGGTGCACGAGCCGGGTCCCGAGGTTGACCGTATGGTGCCGCCAATGATGGAGGAGCTGCTGTTCGACGATATCCTCTTCGGCGACCGTGCCCGGGACGAGCACCGCCGCTTCCGCCGCCTCCTTCAGCTTCTCGGGATCGAAGTGGTCGAGGCCAACGCTCTGCTTGCTGAATCGCTCGCTGACGATGCGGCGCGAGCCTGGCTGTGGGCGCGTCTGCGGCCCGAGGCGCCACAGGAGCTCCGCGCCGGCGAGCCGCCGGAATCGGCCGAGAAGGCGGTGGCGATCGCCGTCACCGGTCTCCTTGCAGGCGACCGCTGCCGCGGGATCGAGGTGGAAGACCTCTTCCGGCTGCCGCCGCTGCCCAACTGGTGCTTCCAGAGAGATCCTCAAGTGATTCTCGGCGATGGCGTCATCTTCTCCGCCATGGCCACCACGGCGCGCTGGCGTGAAGGTCTGCTCACCCGTTGCATCTTTCGCTTTCACGCCGAGCTTGCCGGCACTCCGGTGGTCCTCGACCCGCTGCGTGAGGCCCGGGAGGCGGGCCAGTTTTTCGGGCCCCACCGTCCGCGTCTGGAAGGCGGCGATATTCTCGTGCTCTCACCGGAGGTTGTGGCCATCGGCGTTTCGGAACGGACCAACATGGTCGCCGTGGAGCTGCTTGCCGAGGCGTTCGCCAAACGCGACAACAGTCCCCGTTGGATGGAGATCGTCCACCTACCGACCCGCCGCGCCTACATGCACCTCGACACTGTCTTCACGATTGTCGACAGAGACGCGGCCCTGGTCTTTCAGCCGGTGATCTGCGGCGACGGGCCGCAGCTCGCCGACACCTACGAGATCGATCTCGGATCATCTGACCTCGTTCCGCGCCACCGCGGACATCTGTTGGAGACGCTCGGCAAGCGCGGCCTCGATCTGCAGCCGATTTCCTGCGGCGACGACGACCCGTTGGCACAGCAGCGCGAACAGTGGACCGACGGGGCCAACGCCTTAGCCCTCGCGCCCGGAGCGATCGTGCTCTACGACCGCAACATCGCCACCGCCGATACGCTCGCCCGCTCGGGTTTTCGCGTCTTGCCGGCGGAGGACGTCCTGCTCGGTCGCGAAGAGGTGAGGCTCGACGGCGAGGAGCGGGTTTGCCTCCTCATCGACAGTTATGAAATGTCGCGCGCGAGAGGCGGCCCGCACTGTCTCACCCATCCTCTTGAGCGTGAGGATATTTAGCTGCGCGTCCCGCTTCGACGCGCAAGGTGCCACTCTTCACATTGTTTGATTTCGTCGCCTCCAAATTGAGTAACGCCCTCAGGGTAAACAATGTGAAGAGTGGCACCAGTGTCGCCGATGCTGGTTCGCATCTCGAATGTCTGGGTGGCACCGGTTTCGCCGATGCGGCGAAGCGCCCCAAATGGGCGGCGTGCTACCGCAACCTGAATTGCTTCCACCGGTCGTGGTACCACAGCCATTGATCCGGGTTCTCGCGGATGGCGGCCTCGAGGATCGCCATGTAGCGGGCGGTCAGCGGCACATCCTCGAGCTCGGTTTCGGACAGGTCATCCACCACTACGGGTTCTTCGTAGCGCAGGCGGTAGTGCCCCGGTTGATCGCGCAAGGCGAAGGTCGGCACCACCGGCGCGCCTGTTTTACGGGCCAGGCGGGCGAGGATGCCCGAGGTCCAGGCCGGGTGGTCAAAGAAGGGCACTGCGATGCCCTGCTCCTCTCGGACCCGCTGATCGATGAGGATCCCTACCCCACCACCCTTCTTGAGTTGAGCCAGGACCTCGCGGACGATGTTGCGTTTGCCGAAGACGTTGTTGCCGTACAGCCTTCGCAGGCGGTCGAGCTCGACTTCGAGGAGCGGGTTGTCGAGCGGCCGGTTGACCACTGACAGCCCGGCCTCGACCTTGAGGCCGGTGACCAGTGCCGCAACCTCCCACGACCCGATGTGGGCGGTGAGGAAGAACACACCCCGGCCCTTCGACAGGGCACGCTCGGCGTTGTCCCAGCCAACAATATCTACCGCCGCCAGCAGCTCCTCCGGGCGCAGTCGCTGGAGCCGGATCGCGTCGAGGGCCGAGCGCGCGAGGTGGCGCGTCACCGCAGAGGCCAACCCGCGACGCTCGTCATCCGTCATGGCCGGAAAAGCGAGGTGGAGGTTGAAATCGATGATCTGCCGTCGCCGCCCGGGAAGGGTGGCGTAGAAGTTGCCGATGACGTCTCCAACCATCGCCAGGCTTGAGGGAGAGAGCACACCGGTCAATCCACGCGCGATGCGGAAGGCCGCAAACTCGATGTGATTGCGCAGGGCCGAGCGGCGCTTGCTCACGATCTGACCTCCGGCAACAACCGCCAGAGTCCGTTCCAGCTGCCCTCGATGGGCTCGACCACGACCTCGACCACCCACGCTCCGGCGTCGGACGGGAGCTTGACCGCGTCCTTGGCGGTGGTCACTGGCACTGCCGCAGCCGCCGTCGCCTGGTCGACAACCATGGACAGCTCCTGAGCTGTATAGACGTGGTGATCGGGAAACCACCGGGCGCCGGTCATTTCAGCGCCGGCCTCCGCGAGCGTCTCGGCAAAGCCGCCGGGTCGCCCGAGGGCGGCGAACGCCATGACCCTCTGGCCGGACAGTACCTCGGGCTCTCGCCATCCCTCGCCCGGCACGTGGACCCGGCTCGGGCGCACCCGCGACACGAAGACCTGAAGATTCGGTGCAACGCGATCGATCACCCGTTCGATCTCGGCGACCGCCGGCCTCCACTCGGCTGGCACCTTGGTGATGACCACACCGCCCGCCCTCTCGAGCGCGGTCACAGGCTCGCGCAGCCTTCCCAGAGGAGGCAGTCGGCCGCCACCCCAGGGGTCGCCGGCGTCGATGAGCACGAGATCGAGGTCGCGCTCGAGCCGCAGATGCTGGAAGCCGTCGTCGAGCAACACCACGTCGGCCCCAAGACGCAGGGCCTCAGCGCCGCCGCGGACGCGGTCCGTGTCGACAATCACGGGCACCCCGGGGAGGCGGCGTGCCATCTCGAGCGGTTCGTCACCGACCTCTGCGGCGATCTGTCTCGGTTCCGGTCCAACCACCACTGCCTGTCTGTCGTCGAGTCGCTTGTAGCCACGGGTCAAGACCGCCGGGCGCCGGCCCATGCGGACGAGGTCGCGTGCCAGGGCGATCACCGTCGGGGTTTTGCCGGTGCCACCAAATGTCAGATTTCCGACCGAGATCACCGGCACTTTGAGGCGCGTGCGTTGCCTCCAGCCCCGGCGATACGCGGTGCTCCGAGCGGCAACCGCGCCGCGGTAGATCGGGGCCAGCGGCAGAAGGAGAAAGCGCCAGAACACGGATTACACCCGCTGCACAAGCTCGAGCAAAGCCGAAACCGTGCGCGCGGTTGCCCCCCGGTTTTGCTCCACGACCTCACGCCCGGCGTTGCCGGCGGCGACCGCGAACTCCGGCTCGTCGAGCCACGCCGCCATCGCGACACGCAGCTCGGCGCTGTCGGCGACCAGCCGCGCGCCGCCGGCCTTGGTCATCTCGTCATAGACCTCGTCGAAGTTGAAGACATGGGACCCGCTGAGCACCGGCACGCCCCAGACCGCGGGTTCAAGCGGGTTGTGACCCCCGGTCGGCACCAACGAACCACCGATGAATGCCATCGTGGCCAGTCGATACGCGCGCGCGAGCTCACCGATGGTGTCAATCAGGAATGCGCCGGCATCGGAGGGAACCGCAACGCCGCTGCTGCGGCGCGAGAAGACGAGTCCGCGACCGGCAAGGAGTTGGGCGACCGCTTCAAACCGCTCCGGGTGGCGAGGCGCCAGGATCAGAAACGGCGTCGCACCGTCCGCCCCGAGACCAGCCAAGGCGTCGAGGATCTGCGCCTCTTCGCCCTCCATGGTCGATCCGGCAACCATGATCGACCGATCGCCCGCGACCCGGCGGACTTCGTCCTCCCATTCGAGCGGACGCCGGTCGACCTCGAGGTCGTACTTGATGTTACCCGAGACAACGATCCGTTCCCGCGGCACGTTGAGGCCGACAAAACGTCGAGCGTCGGCCTCCGTACGGGCGAGCACCTTCGCCAGCGGTGCCAATAGCGTCCGCAAGGGCCCGGCGACCCGGCGGTAGCCGGCAAAGGATCCTGGCGACAGACGCGCGTTGACGACCGCCACTGGTACCTCGCGCAGCCCCGCCTGGTGAAGCATCTCGGGCCAGAGCTCGGTTTCCACCAGCACCAACAGGTGCGGACGGGCGATCTCGAAAACCCGGCTTACCGGACCTGGAAGATCGATCGGGCAGGGAAACACCGGCAGTCGGTCGCCGAGCGTGCGGCGAGCGAGATCGAGGCCGGTCGCGGTGGTGGCGGTGAGGAAGAGCGGCAGATCGGGCGCCCGCTTCTCGAGCTCGGCGACCATCCCTCGCGCTACCTCCACCTCGCCAACCGACACCGCCTGGATCCAGACACCGTCTTTCGGTAGCTTCGGCAGCGACCGCCCGAGGCGATCACGGAGCCGCGGACGGCTTTTGCCCGCAAGCCACTGGCGGAGCTTGATCGCCGGCACTGCAACGGGAAGCAACCCGCCCAACATGAGTCGGTAGATCCAGAGACTCGCGCTCGCCATGCGTTTAGGATAACGCCGCCGAGCATACGCGGAGAGGATCACGCCAAGGTCGCGTACTCGACCTCACCGTTATCTACCAGGAATGTGCCGGCGCGCCCCTCGAGTGCCTGCTTGAGGCTGTCCTCATCGGTGATCAGGACTTGCTTGCCGGTCGTCTCGACAAAGTCCATCGACGCCCGCACCTTGGGGCCCATCGAGCCTGGTGGAAATTGGTTGCTGGTCATCATCTCGCGCGCCTTGGCAAGCGGCATCCGTCGCAGCCAGCGTTGGTTGGGACGGCCAAAATTCTCGGCCACCATCGGCACCTGGGTGAGCATGATGAAGAGGTCGGCTTCGAGCTCGCGTGCGAGCATCGAGGCGACGTAGTCCTTGTCGATCACCGCCTCGACACCCCGATAGTACCCGCCGACATCCTTGAAGACAGGTATTCCGCCGCCACCACCGGCAATCAACACTGCCCCGTTCTCGACCAGTCGCTTGAGGAGGTGACAGCCAAGGATTCGCTGCGGCATCGGCGATGCGACCACCTTGCGCCAGCCGCGGCCGGCATCCTCGACCATCTGCCAACCGTGCTCCTGCATCAGCAAATTGGCGCGATATGCGGTGAAGTAAGGGCCCACCGGTTTTGTTGGGTTTTCGAACGCCGGATCGTCGCGGTTGACTTCGACTTCGGTCAGGACCGCCGCGATTTCCTTCTCCAACTGCTCCTCGTTGAACCGGTTGCGAAGTTGGTTGGCAAGCATGAAACCCATCGAGCCCTGGGTCTGCGCCACCGCCACATCGAGTGACTGCGGCGGGATCTTGGTGATCGCCTCCTCGACCTGGATCATGATGTTGCCCACCTGCGGGCCGTTGCCGTGGACGATGGCGAGCTCATAGCCGCGGTGGATGACCTCAACCAACCACCGGGTCGCCTTCCAGCTGAGGGTGAACTGCTCTTCCTGGGTGCCGTGATCCTGCGGCCGGAGCAGCGCGTTGCCACCGAAAGCAATGACCGCGGTTCGGTGCTGCTGGCCGTCGAGTTCGATCCGATTCGTGTCAGTCATGATCGCCTCCGCCCCGTGTGCACGGGGAAAATTCCATTGTCCGGGCAGGCTCTCTCCCTGTCAACACGGCTGCCAACCCGAGTCCGCGTCCGATTTGCTACCGAGGCTGCAGCACGATCACCCGCTCCACCCCACCCACATCTCGAACGCGGCGAGCTACAGCAAGACCTGCCGCGGACGCAAGCTCAGCGACGATCTCCGCCTGGCCTTCCCCGATCTCCAACGCCGCGCCTCCGCAGAGACGGAGAAGACGAGAGAGATCGTCGAGCATGCGACGCACCAGACCGAGACCGTCGGCGCCGCCGTCGAGAGCCGCCGGCGGGTCATGACGGACCTCGATCGGCGCCACTCGGATGCCACCAGTCGGCACATAGGGAAGGTTCGCAACGACCAGGTCCCAGGGTGGAGCGACCGCGGTTGTGAGATCACCGAGAAAGAGAGACACAGCAACGCCGTGACGATTGCGGTTGCGCAACGCTACCGCGATCGCCGCTGGCGATCGGTCGACCGCCGATACCCGCCACCGAGGGCGCTCGGCGGCCAGCGTCAGCGCGATGCAGCCGGATCCAGTGCCGACATCCAGCGCCCTGGCTTCGGTCGACAGGGGCAATGCGAGCGCCGTCTCGACGAGCAACTCGGTCTCCGGGCGCGGCACCAGCACCGCCGGACTGACCTCGAAATCCCTCCCGAAAAACGGACAAAAGCCCGTTAGATGGTGGGCGGGTTCACCAGCCGCTCGTCGCTCGAGCCATCCAACGTAGCGTCGTTCGATCTCCTCCGGGACTTCGCGCTCCGCGTGAAGCCACAGGGTTATTTCCTCCACCCCCCACGCGGCACCCAACAACCACGCCGCCTCCCGCCGCGGATCGGGAATTCCTTCCCGCGTCGGAAGCGTTGCTGCCCCCCATGCAAGCGCCTCAGCAACCGTCATGATCTCTCGCCGCAACCCGCCGGCGGCAGCGATGTGTGGCCGAGGCTGGAATGGAAGGGTGGGACGGGCGCCAGCCAGTCGGCCACTCGTTGGCGACGGAGGATCGCAACGGCCGAGGGCCGTTCGCAACCACGAAGACACAAAGGAAACCACGAAGGCATTTTTTCTGTTTCACGAGAACCGTCGGGCTGACAACCGATCAACACAAATGGTTTTCTTTGTGAAAACCTTTGTGCCTTCGTGCCTTCGTGGTTCAAAACCAGGCCCCTGTCAGGAGAGCTCTTGCTTGAGGCGCTCAGCCTGGAAGTCGGCAATGAGGGGGTCGAGCAGGAGGTCCAGATCACCTTCGAGAATCGCCCCAAGCCGGTGGATGGTGAGTGAGACGCGGTGGTCTGTGACCCGTCCCTGGGGATAGTTGTAGGTGCGGATCTTCTCGGAGCGGTCTCCCGAGCCGACCTTCGAGCGACGATCGGCAGCGCGCTCTGCGTCCCGCTCGCGCTCCTCAATTTCCTTGAGTCGCGCCTTGAGCACCCGCAGCGCCTTGGCCTTGTTCTGAATCTGAGATTTTTCGTCCTGGCACGAAACCACCAAGCCGCTCGGCAAATGGGTGATACGGACCGCCGAGTAGGTGGTGTTGACGCTCTGTCCGCCCGGCCCCGACGAGCAGAAACGGTCAATGCGGAGGTCCTTTTCATCGACCTCGACCTCCACCGCTTCGGCCTCCGCCATCACCGCGACCGTCGCCGCAGAGGTGTGGATGCGGCCCGAGGCTTCGGTGGCCGGGACTCTCTGCACCCTGTGCACGCCGGACTCGTACTTGAGGCGCGAAAAGGCGCCGTCGCCCTCGATCACCGCCACCGCTTCCTTGATGCCGCCGAGGCCGGTCTCCGACGAGTCGGTTATCGAGACCTTCCACCGCCTCGACTCGGCATACCGTCCGTACATGCGCAACAGCTCGGCGGCAAAGAGCGCCGCTTCCTCGCCACCGGTACCGGCCCGGACCTCGAGGATGACGTTGCGACGGTCGTTCGGGTCCGCCGGCAGCAACAACAGCTTGAGCCGCTGTTCGATGGCTTCCAGCCGGTTCGTCAGCTCCTCGATCTCGGCCTCGGCCATCTGCCGCATCTCGTCATCGTCTGCGTCGGCGACGATTTCACGCGCCCCCTCGAGCTGCGAGGCGGTCGAGCGATAGTCGCGATATGCGGTCACCATCGGCTCGAGCTCGGCCAGTTTCTTCGCCACCTCACGCGAACGCTTGGGATCGACGGCTATCTCCGGATCCGCTTGTTGCGCCAGCAAGGTTTCGTGTTTTTTCGCGATCTTTTCGAGCCGCTCAAGCATTGAATTGCTCCCTGGCGTTGTCATGCGGTTTTGACCAAACGAAAACCCGCGCGAAACAGATTCGCGCGGGTCAACATGACCGCCCATGGGCGGCCGGGATGCGCTACTTAGCGTCGGCGGTCTTACCGTAACGGCGCTCGAACTTCTCCACCATCCCCGCGGTGTCTACGAGCTTTTGCTTGCCGGTGTAGAACGGGTGACAGGCGTTGCAGATCTCGAGCCGCAGCTCGGACTTGGTTGACCGGGTCGTGAAGGTGTTGCCGCACGCGCAGCGGACCTCGACCTCATGGTACTCGGGATGGACTCCAGCTTTCATCTCGCACCTCCCCTCGGCCCTTCTGGACCAAGGACGCAGGAGTTTACACCTAAGTATGCTCAAGTGCAAGTCATGTCGAATTGGAAGTTAGGAATGAGGAATGAGGAATTCCCACACACCCTCCCGCGTAATTCTGCGGTGGTTGGGCGGGAACTCATAACTCCTAATTCACAATTCCTAATTTGCGAGTCGGCGCTAGCCGACTCGCCAGACGGTATCGATGATCGTACCATCCACCCACTTGACGACCGCGACCGGATCATCGGACAGCGTGGGTTTTGCCGGCACACCGCAGATCCTGTCAAGCTCCTCTTTGAGGTCCCGGATCGGCCGGATCGGCAGATCCGATCCCGCCACCGCGTCGAGGAGGTCCTGCCGGCGAGGGTTGATCGCGATGCCCCGTTCAGTGACCACGACGTCGATCAGTTCGCCCGGGCCGCAGAGGGTGGTCACCTCGTCGACAATGACCGGAATGCGATCCCGGAACGACGGTACCAGCAGCATCGCGCAACGAGCGGTGAGGCAGTTCTGCCATCCGCCGATGCCGTGCAACAGGCGACCGTCAGAGTGCGTCACGACATTGCCGTTGAATGCGAGATCAACCTCGGTCGCACCGAGCACCGCGACATCGACCATCGACGCGAAGTTGCCCTTGCCGTGGAAGTTGTACGAGGTGAAGGGCGAGGTGTCCTGGTGGCGCGGGTCTTCACGCATCGATCTCACGCCATCGAGATCAAAGGTCTGGCCGTCCAGGATGAACTCGATGAGGCCCTCGTCCAGCATCTCGACCATGTGCTGGGTCGATCCCCCGCGGGCGAAACGGGCGGTCACGTTCTCGCCCCGCATGAACTCCGAGAGGTACATCGCGAAGGCCAGGGTGGTGCCGCCAGCGCCGGCCTGGAACGAAAAACCGTCCCGCATGATACCGGCCTCGGCGCAAAAGCGGGCCGCGAGCTCGGCGATTCGCCTGCGGTCCGGGCTCTGTGTGATCCGCGTCGTGCCGGAAACGATTTTCGAAGGGTCTCCAATCGACCCCACTTCAACCACCACGTCGACGTTGTTCCCCTGGATCTGCCACGGCAGACATGGGAACGGCACCAGATTGTCGGTTACGACGATCACCTTCTCGGCATAGATCGAATCGGCGAGAGCGAAACCGAGCAGACCACAGGCCGCCGGACCGTGCACTGCGTTGGCGTTGCCAAACGAATCGGCGGTCGGAGCGGCGATCACCGCGATATCGATGTGAACTTCGCCGTCCTGGATCGCCTGCCATCGCCCGCCGTGTGAACGCAGCACCCCGAGACCACGCATATTCCCGGCCGAGCAATAGGCCCCGAGGGGGCCATTCATCGAGCCCTCGATGTGGTGGATGACGCCGGCGTCGAGGTGGCGAATCTGGTTGGCGTGGACCGGAAACGAGGCGGACGGAAACCACATCAGATCCTTCGCACCGATTTCGGCAGCGGCATCGAAGATGAGGTTGCCGACGGCATCCCCGTCGCGCAGGTGGTGGTGGGTCGAAACGACCATACCGTCCGCGAGCCCGACCCGCTCGAGCGCCTCCTTCAGCGACGGCGCCCTCTTGTCACCGTCGGCCGGGAAATCGATACAGCTGGCCACTCGCGGCGCCGCCTTGACGCCTTCCGGCCGGTGTTTGCCGGCACCCTTGAACGGCACACCCTCGCAACCGTTGACCTCGGTCGGCACCATCCGCCCGGCTGCGTTCTTTTCCATCTTCGCGGTCACGAATCGCCCCTTTCCGATCCCGATCCCGATCCCGAGATCATACGAGCTCGATCAGCTCTAAACCTCAGAATCCCAATCCTCCACTAAAACCCCACCGGCAACGGCCAACTCAACGGTGCGAAAGGCCTGCTGCACCACCGGCGGATCGACCATCTTCGAGCCCACCGCGACCGCGCCGAGGCCTCTCTCCTCGGCCTCTCGTGCCGCCCTCACAACCCGCACCGCGCGTTCCGCCTCGGCTGCCGACGGCGTCATTTCTCGATGCACCACCGGAATCTGACGGGGGTGGATGCAGCCGATGCCGTCAAAGCCGAGGCCGCGCTCACGTTGCACGTAGGCGGCGAGGCCACCTTCATCCTCGATATCCGAATAGACCGAGGCGATGGGCTGTACGCCCGCCGCACGCGCTGCGTAGACCGTGGTCTGGCGGGCGAGGAAGCTCTCCCATCCTTCGGGGGTTCGCGGCGCGGCGAGTTCCGCCGACAGATCCTCCAGCCCGAGTGTCAGGGCCACCACCAAGGGATCGGCCGCAGCGATGGCGAAGGCGCGGTGGATGCCTCCCGGTGATTCGAGGATCGGCATCAGGAATGCGGCGTCTTCGCCGACGAGGCCGCGCAGAATCTCGGCCGCTCTCCCGACCTGGGAGGCATCCTCGACCTTTGGCAACAGCACCGTATGTGGATTGTGCACTGCAATGGCAGCGAGATCTTCCTCGCCGACGGCGCCCTGGTTGACCCGCACCATCCGTTCCGAGGTGCCCCAATCGAGAGCGACCAACGCGTTGCGTACCAGCAGGCGGGCGGTGTCTTTCTCGGCCGGTGGCACCGAGTCTTCGAGATCGAGAATGATGCCGTCGGCACCGTAGAGACCGCCGGAAATCATCAGCTTGGGTTGATTGCCGGGGATATAGAGGCGACTCCTGCGCAGCCGCTCGCGGCTGCGCGGGGCGTCCGCGCCCGGCGCCGGCTCGGGTAGCACCGGAGGGCCGTCGAGATCGGCCCGCCGAAGACAGCATTCGGTGCGGGCGAGAATCACCCACTCGAGCGCCCCCGCATCGTTGACCGTCAAACTTCCGGTGGTCAGAGCAAAGGCGTCGGCAACTCGGCGCACGGCGGATTCGATGGCCTCACCGTAAAGGTAGTCGACCTTGGAGGTCACATCGACCGTCAATGCCTGTGACGACGGCCGATAGGCGACGTTGAGGTCCGAGCGGACGCGGTCACCCTGAGGTCCGGCCGATGCGGCTATTGATCCATGCTCGGGCATCACCCTACCTCCTCACCACACTCCACGTTATCACGTTAAAGCGCTGAGCGTTCAAAGGTTATAATGCGGCGATGACCGCGTCAGTCATCTGGGTGGTGGTCGCCGCGCCCCGGGTGATGGCATCCGGGCCGCCACGCAGCTTGAGCATGTCATAGGTGCGGACCGAGCCGTCAGCAATCACCGCCGCCACCGCGTTGCGAATCCTGGCCGCCGTCTCGGTCTCGCCCAGCCAGTCGAGCATCATCACCGCCGAAAGCACCATCGCAATGGGGTTGACGATCGAGGGGTCGAGCTCGGCGTACTTCGGCGCCGAACCGTGAGTGGGCTCGAAGACTCCGACCTCCTGGCCGATGTTGGCGGAGGCCGCGAACCCGAGTCCGCCGACGAGGCCGGCGAAACCGTCGGAGATGATGTCGCCGAACATGTTGCCGGCGACAATCACGCCATAGTCCTCGGGGTTCTTGGTCAACCACATCATCTGGGCGTCGATGTTGGTGTCCCAGAGCTGGATCTCAGGGTAGGCCTGGTGAACCTTTCGCGCTTCGGCGAGCATCATTCCCGATGTCTCGCGGATGACGTTCGGTTTTTCGCAAACGGTCACGCTGCCATAGCCATGCGCCGCGGCGTAGGCGAAAGCCTCCTGGCAGATGCGGCGGCATTTGCCGCGGGTGAAGATGCGGGTCGAAACCGCGAGGTCCTCTCGCGGGACATTCCGGAACGCTGCGAATTTCGGGTGGGTGTCGAGAGCATCCCACACCTGATCGGGTGGGTTGGTCCACTCGACGCCGCAGTAGAGCCCTTCGGTGTTCTGTCGGAAAATCACCGCGTTGACCTGAGGCTCTTCCGTGCCGCCGTCGGCGTCTCGGCGGATGAAGTTGAGTGGGTTGCCCGGGAAGGTGATGCACGGCCGGATCGACACATCGAGATCGAACCGCTGGCGCAGGCCGACGATGGGCGAAAAGTAGACATGACCCTTGTCTCGGAGGGCGGGGCTGATCTCTGTCGCCGCTTTGTCCTTGGGCTTGGAAGTGATCGCACCGAAGAGCGCAACCCTGTGCTCCGCAATCAGCTCGACGGTCTCTTCGGGCAGTGGATTGCCCGCCTCAACCCAGTGTTGCCACCCGATCCCCGCATGGATCCAATCGGCATCGAACCCCGCCGCCTCGAGCACCCGCAGGGCCTCCGGCAGCACCACATTCCCGATCCCATCACCGGGCATCACGACCACGGAACGCTTTCCCATCTTTCATTCTCCATCAGTTCAAATTCTCGGCCCTGCGCTCGCCGACGGTAAACGCGTGGGGCACCGCACACAATAGCCAAGAGTTCGAAGGAACGAAAGAGCGCAGGGCCGAGAATATGAGGGAGCGACGCGTTCAGCGGCGCGACCAGATGTTAAAACGCAGGATCGACCAGATCGCCGACACCCCGTCTTTCCAACCGATCTTTTTACCCTCGGCATAGGTCCGACCGTGATAGGAGATCGGCACCTCGTAAATTCTGACACCGAGCCGCGCGACCTTGGCGGTGAACTCTGGCTCGAAACCGAAGCGGTCGGATTTCAAAGTGATGCGCTCCAACACCTGCCTCACAAAAACCTTGTAACAGGTCTCCATATCGGTGAGGTTGAGGTCAGAAAACATGTTCGACAGAAAGGTCAGCAGTTGGTTGCCGAGGTAGTGCCAGTAAAAGAGCACTCGGTGCGGGCCGCCGAGAAAGCGAGAACCGTAGACTACTTCCGCGTACCCATCGATGATCGGCTGCATCAGGACCGGATATTCCTTGGGGTCGTACTCGAGGTCCGCGTCCTGTACCAGCAGCACATCACCCGAGGCCAACGCGAAGCCCGTTCTCAGGGCCGCGCCCTTGCCACGGTTTATCGGGTGGCGCTCGCGGGCAATCGTCACTTTTCGACCGTCCTGCCGGTCTGAAGGTCGCCAATTTTGGAGCTCGGACCAGGTTTCATCCGATGAACAATCATCAACGGTCACCACCTCGAGCTCGGACACCGGCTCCGGGAGAGGCGCCGCTATCACGTTGTCGAGGAGCTCTCCGAGGGTCGCCTCCTCATTGTAGACCGGTATGACAACCGACAGCTTCATCACCCCAAGCGTACCGCAGTCGGGTAGTTTTGAGTTCTCGGTTTTGAGTTTTGAGTTTTGAACCACGGGCGCGCTCCATCGAGAATCGATTGGACGGGGACCTCAAAACTCATATCTCAACACTCATCACTCTTTCTAATCAACCACTCGCAATGGATGGTCCGCGAGGAAGGACGGCGTCACCACGCTCACGATGACGCTCCCTTCCATGTACTGAGCAACCGGCAGGCCGAGCAGGTAACACAAGGTCGGAGCGACGTCCGGGGGATTGACCGATGGCACCCTGCGCCCGGCATCAACGCCCTCGCCGAGGAGAATGAAAAGGCCTTCGGGCGACCCTTCCGCTGAGGTGTGCCACGTCTCACCGCCGCCGAAGAGCCTTATGATTCGTTCGAGGGACCCGGGCGGTGCGAGGCCAAACGGAGAAACCACCGCAACCAGAGCCTGATCGCCGGCCGCATCGATCAATTCTCCAAGCTGTTCATCGACAAGCTCCATCACCAGTTCGAGGAAAAGACGCTCGCGCGTGTCGCTCGGCCGAAGCGGTTCATGAAATCGCCGCGCCAGTGACAAGGTTTCGAGGTAGATCCAGACGTCACCGACATCCGCTCTGAGGGCGTCGGTGGCGAGCCCAACCCGGGACTCGTCCCGCATGATGGCAGACCAGATCTGAGATCGGCGGTCAGGAAAGGGATCGAGCGCGGCTTCGAGTAGTGCGCGCATGGTCGGGTCCATCGCGGCGCCCATTTCATCACTCGGTGCAGACTGCAGCGACGGGTCGTCACCCCAGGAGCCTGGCCAGCCGAAGACTACAGTAGCGATGCCGGAAGCGTCGAGTCGAGACCACAGCGGTGCAACGGTGGCCGGTGGCGGCGGCACTTGCCTGGACAGGCCCCATGGCAAGATCATCCGTGAGCCTTCCGGCGTCCACGGCAACAGTCGAAGAGTTTCGGGGAACACCAACGGAAGGTCCCAGCCCCTGTGGGCCTTGACGCCGTGGCGGCCGGGATATGTGCCGGTCGCGACCGAGGTCCAGAGCGCCCAACGCAGGTAGGGCCGGTGGGGGACGATCGGCGCCCGCGCTCCCTCCTCTCGAAGACGGGCCAGTTGCGGATAGCTCCCACTTGCCGCATCGGCCATGAGGACCTTGGCATCGAGACCTTCGAGCCCGACGACCAGTAATCTTCGGGCGGGTTTGCCGAGTGGTTGTGGCTCGACCTCCAGGTACTGGCGAGGTGGGGTCGGCGAAGTCATGAGTCGGACCGCCGGCAACGCGACCATGATGATCGAGAAGGCGATCCGCCACCCTCGACCGCTGCCGAATCGCCGCACCGCGTAGCCGGCGGCGGCGGCGAGGATTGCGGCGATGAACCAGCCCACAGAATCCTGAACGAGAACGCGGTGGGCCGGTCCGGACAGGAGCAGGGCGTGAAGCTTGGCGTTGAACCCGGTGAGCACGGCGGCGACGACAAAAACTGCTGTGAAAAGCTCCGGCGCCACCCACCGATCGGCCCGAGGTCGAAATCGTTCCAAGACGGCAACACCGACGAGTAGCGGCACACCCGCCATCAACATGCCCCAAGAAGCCCACAGAGGCACGCCCACAAGCACGCCACGCATCGTTTGCGTCACCTCGGGGTTCATCCGCAACACCAGGGCCTCGGCAACCAGGCCGGTAGCAGCCCCGGCCCCGAGCGCATCGACCCACATGCGGAGCTTCATAGCTTCTGCATAGTACCGCGTTCGGATAGCGTAGACTTTGAAGCGGCACGAGCTCAGTCCGGAGGTAGGGTGAACGCCAAGGAATCTCTCTGTGTCGCTCTCGATGGCAGTGACCGCGAGTGGATTCGGTCTGCCGCTGCCGCCCTGGCTGATCACGTCGGCTGGCTCAAGGTCGGGCTCGAGGCATTTTCAGCCCACGGGCCGGCTCTGGTCGAAGAGTTGGCCGGCTTCGGTCCACGGGTATTCCTCGATCTCAAGCTCCACGACATTCCGGCCACGGTCGGCCGCGCCGCCGCCAACTGCGCTGCTTGCGGAGCATCGATGCTCACCGTCCACGCCGCTGGCGGGCGGAGAATGCTCGAGGCCGCTGTCGAAGGCGCTCGTGAGGTTGCAACGAAGAACGCGCCCAAGATCGTGGCAGTGACCATCCTCACCAGCCTCGACAGCACAGAGCTGGTTGAACTCGAGATCAACAAACCTCCGGCGGATCTGGTCATCGCGTGGGCTGGGTTGGCTGTGGAGAGCGGCCTCGACGGCGTTGTAGCCAGCGCCCACGAGGCGGCGGCGCTTCGCCGTGAGTTCGGCAATGGGATTCTCATCGTGACCCCGGGCATCCGACCCGCTTCGAGCGCACCCGACGATCAGCGTCGAGTGGTGACCCCGGCCGAAGCGATCCGATTCGGCGCAGATGTCTTGGTTGTCGGACGACCGATTACCGGCGCGGATAACCTCGTTGAAGCTGCCAAAAGCATCATCGAAGAGATGACCGTGACCGACCGGGATTTCTAACCGTAGAACAGCGGCCGTTCATGAAAATGTTGTTTGTGCCAGACGTACGTGTAGCCCGGGAACTCGATCGCGATGTCGTAGACGACCGTGATCTTGATGCGGTTCGAGGTCCGTTTGATGTCGATGTCCTTCTTCGTCACCGGTAGATCGAGCGACTCCGCTTTGGCGAGGATGCCCTGCTCGATTCGCCTGTCGTTGTACTCGCGCCGGTTGGCGCGATCGGCATACACCCCGATCTGTTTGTCGAGCTCGCCCACGTGGATCATGATCGGTGCAACCTTGATGGCCACCAGGATCACGATCAGCGCTACCAAACCGCCGACCAGACAGCCGATGGGCACGTCTCCCCGCTGATGTCGCCACGTCCTCATGGGTCAGCCTCCGAGATCGATCCTCTCTGAAGAATCGTATCATCCCATCCTATCGAATGAGACGAAACTCTCGTTCCCACCGGGTCTTTGTGAAGAAGTTGAAAAAGACCCCAGCAAGCTGTTTGAGCCGATGGCCGAATCCCCGCCACTGCCAATCGTTGCGCCCGGCCTCGTACGACCAATAGATGAGAACCGCGCGACCCTTGACATAGCTCAGCGGCACTGGACCCCAGAATCTCGAGTCGAGCGAGTTGTCCCTGTTGTCGCCGAGGCAGAAGATTGTCCCAGGAGGCACCGTGAACGGCCCAAAATTGTCCCGGATCCGTGATGAGATCGGGGCTGATGGCGAGTCTTCGTAGATCCGTGGATCCTTGTGCACCACCAGCGGCTCGATTTGAAGCTCTCCGTTGATGTACAGCTGCTTATGCTTGATTTCGACAGTGTCACCGGCCACTGCCACGCATCGTTTGATGAAATCGCGGCGCGTATCCTCAGGGTACTTGAAGACGACGACATCACCTCGTTCGGGGGATCGGTAGGGAAAGAGCCGATGGAAAATGGTGCCTGCGTTGCCCGCGAAGACGAACTTGTTGACGACCAGGTGGTCGCCAATCAGGAGATTGTCCTCCATCGAGCCAGACGGAATCTTGAAATTCTCGAAGACAAAAGTGCGCACGAAAAGCGCCAGAATGAATGCCACCAAGATGGCCTCATAGTACTCACGCGCGACAGACTTTCGCATCACTGACCCCCGTTCATCATTGATTCTACACACCCGCGCCGCTGGTCTCGCGGCGCATGCCCGGCGGCTGCCATGCCTCTCGCGCCCTTGCGTCCAGGCGTCTGGGGTCATCAGAACGACCTCCGCGGTGGGCAATCTGGCCCGCATGCGCGATCATGACCGCGTTATCGGTCGTCAAGGAGCAAGCCGGAAGGAGGGTCTCGACACTGTGCTCGTCTCCCCACTCTGAAAGAGCCCTCCGGAGTAACGAGTTGGCCGCCACGCCACCCGACGCAGTGACGAGGTGCGGACGATAGGTTGCGGCAAGCTCGGGCAGGGGTGAGAGCAACTGCTCCACCACCGCCGCCTCGAAGGAGGCGGCGAGGTCACAGACAGGCGCCGTCGGTTCACCATCACCAGCGCCGGCATCGACCAGCCCTTGCTCTCGAATCCAGCGAACTGCAGCCGATTTGAGGCCGGAAAAACTGAAGTCGAACGGAGCATCCTTGAGGCGTGGTCGTGGCAAGGGCACTTTCGAAGAGTCACCGTGTCGGGCAAGCGCGTCGATGGCGGGTCCACCGGGATACCCGAGACCGAGCACCTGGGCGACCTTGTCAAAGCTCTCTCCGGCGGCGTCATCGCGGGTGCGCCCGAGACGGACACGACATCCATGGTCCATCAGATACCAGCTCGAGTGACCCCCGGAGGCTACGAGGGCTAAAACACGGTCCGGTTCGGCCCGCGCCGCGCCGCCGTCCGGGCTGAGCAGCGACGAAACGAGGTGACCCTCCAGGTGATCGACAGCAACCAGCGGAAGGTTCCGGCCCCAGGCGAAAGCGGCGGCGAAGCGGACTCCCACGAGAAGGGCGCCGATAAGACCTGGCCCAGCAGTCACGGCGACCATCTCGACGGGCCCGCACGCCGCCTCCAGTGCCTGATCCACGAGGTACGGCAGGGCCTTGAGGTGCTCGCGCGAGGCAAGCTCTGGAACAACACCGCCGTACGGCGCATGCGCCGCGATCTGGCTCGACAACAGGCTCACCTCGACCCGCCCGTCGCCGTCCACAACCGCAACGGCGCTTTCGTCACAGGAGGTTTCGATACCGAGTGTCCGAATCATTTTCCGATCCCGATCCCGATCCCGAATGAGAATATCCCGTCGAAGACAAACGGGGAGGCGAGGCCTCCCCGTCCAAGTAGTTCGCTCTTCCAGTTCAGCTGATATTTGCCCGTACCGGAACCTCCAGCGTCGGGAAGTCCGGGTCGGTCGTCTTCAACGTCAACACGGCGTCACGCGGTCCGGAGCTCGCTTCAGGATCAATGGTGACGGTCACCTGATAACGCCGCCCTTTTTCGATCGTCACGATCTCGGTTTTGAAGGCCGGATCGTTCACGGTCGCTCCGTTTACCGTGACCGCCACTCCGGCGGATCGGTTGTTGACGATGATCACGTTTCGCCCCGGCTGCTTCTTGGCCTCCACCGATCCGAATTGGATCTGTGACGGCGTCACGTGCAACAGGGATCTGACGACGCCGAAGACCTTGACCGGCACCGTTTTAGCCTTGGGATGGTTGGTTTCGATCTCGAGGATCGTGTTGACCGGCCCCACCGGCGGGTTCTCCTTCATCGTCAAAGTGATCTCGTACTGTTTCGGTGACTTTCCAGCCAGCAACTGGTCCGCGGGGACAGGACGAACGGAAGCGAGGAGGAACGGCACCGTGCTCTTGACGGCGGTGACCTTGAAATCCTTATAGTCCTCGTCAGCTACGACCGTGATCTTCTGCTCCATGGGCTCGTGTTGGACGGCGTTGAATCGGACCAACGCCCTCGGCAGCACCTGGACGTAGGGATGCACCTCTGTCTTGATCACCAGAGTTCTCGTCGGATCCTGCGGGTCATTGGTCATGATCAGGATCGACTTCGAGATCGGTCCGGAGAAATCCCGGGTGTCGAGCTTCGCCTTGATGTATCCGGTCTTCCCGGGAGCGATCTCACGATCGAAATCGGCCACCGTACATCCGCAGGTCGGTCGGACGGCTTTGATCTCGAGCATTTCGTCACCCTCATTGACGACTGCGAAATCAACGTTGAGCACCTCGCCTTGGGCGACTCTTCCCATATCCTTGATCTTTTCAGGCACGATCAATTTGGGTCCATCGGCGGCACCTGTCAGCGCAGCGGTGGCGGTCAGTGTCAGCACCACGACCGTGGCGGTGAGAAGTGTGAAGCGGTATTTCGACATCTGGAGTCCTCCTTGTCATAGCGTCCACAAACAGAGACAATCTTATGGAGCTGTCCGCTGAGCCGCAACTCTGATGGAGCATTTTTGCAGGACTTATACGTGAAGCCGGAACATCTCTATTTCTTGCCCATAGGAGGAACAGCGATGGCCCCGCTGGCCGGAATGATGCACCAGCTCGGCCACCACGTCGAAGGCGTCGACTCCCAACTCTACCCACCCATGAGCACCTTACTCGAAGAGCTCCGGATTCCGGTGCGTCTCGGCTTCGATCCCGGCCGAATGCCTGAAGACATCGACCGCGTGATCATCGGCAACGCGGTCCCGCGGCACAACCCGGAGGTGGCGGCAGTCCTCGCTCGCCGGATTCCCCACCTATCGCAGGCGGAGGCGGTCGCACACTACGTTCTGGCAAGCGGTCTCGAAAGCCTGGTTGTCGCCGGAACTCACGGCAAAACCACGACCTCGGCCATGCTGGCCTGGATCCTCGAGCAGACGGGGGCCGATCCCAGCTATCTCGTCGGCGGTCTGCCACGCTGGAACTCCAGAGGTTTCCGCCTCGGCGGCGGTTCCCACCTCGTGATCGAAGGAGACGAGTACAACTCCGCCTTCTTCGACCGTGGACCGAAGTTCCTCCACTACCGGCCCCACATCTTTCTCATCGGCCCGGTCGAGTTTGACCACGCAGATCTCTATCCGGATTTTGGGGCGATCTTGACCGCTTTCCGTGCCGGAGCGGCACAAGTTCCGCGACACGGCTCGGTCGTGGTCAACACATGGAGTGACGGGTCGATCGCCGCTGCGCGCGATGCGACCGCGCCTCTGGTCCGCGTTGGGCCGGGCGCGGCGAGCGAGTTACGGTTCCTCTCCTGGGAGGCCAAGGGTGACCGAAGCACCGCAGAGATCGCCTGGCGTGGAGAGAGCTTGGAGCTGGAGCTGCCGCAGGCCGGGCTCCACAATCTCCAGAACGCGGCCATGGCGATAGCCGCCGCCATCACCGCCGAAGTCGAGCCGCACGCGGCTGCCGCCGCAATGAGCTCCTTTCCTGGAGTTGCGCGAAGGATGGAGGTGGTTGGCGAGGCCGCGGGCATCACAGTCGTCGACGACTTCGCCCACCACCCGACCGCCCTCGGTGTGACCATCGCCGCCGCCCGTCAGCGCTGGCCTGGCCGTCGTCTGGTCATCGCTTTCGAGCCGCGTTCTCTAACTGCCGCGCGACGCTCGTTCCAGGATGCTTTCCTCGAGATCCTCGCTGCGGCCGATCTCGTGATGGTGGCGCCGCCCTACCATCGGGGCCGCTTCGAGGAGTCCGAGGTCCTCGACCGCGATGCTCTGGCCGACGCTCTCGACCGCCGAGGCGTCGTCTCGGTGATGCCTGCTGTTGATGAAGACCTCGTCGAACGTCTTCTCGAGGTCCTCAAACCCGGGGATGTGGTGGTAGGCTGTTCCTCGGGCGCCTTCGACGCTATGCACAAAAACCTGATCGAGGCTTTGCAGACGGGAGAAGACGGATGACCAGCAACCAACCTCTCGCGCGAGCTGTTGCGACCTTTGGCGGGCTCGGAGACCGGCTCCCAGCTCCCGGTACGACCGTCGGCTCTCTGCCGCCGGCAATTCTCTGGATGGGTCTCTGCTTGGCTGTACCGACCAACCAGATTCGAATCGCGCTGACGGCGGTCGGCATGGTGGTGTTCGCCATCATTGGCATCTGGTCCTCAGAAATCGAGGCCGGGCGGCGCCAGGAGAGTGATCCGCGCCCGATCGTGGTCGACGAGGCCGCCGGTCAGTGGCTGACCTACCTCGTGGCTCTGCCCTTCGTGCCGATGCTTGCGACCGTCCATCTCGCCATCTTCGCTGCCGCCGGCTTTCTCCTCTTCCGTTTTTTCGACGTAGTGAAGGTGTGGCCGATCAAGGCCTTCGAAAAGCTCCCCGGCGGTATCGGCATCGTCGCCGACGACCTGGCGGCCGGCTATTTTGCCGCCGCCTGTCTGATCATCGGGTGGAAGGTGTTTGGCTGAGGCCCGGGCTTTACGGATTTTCGGGTTTTCGGGTTTTCGGCTCAGCCATCGGGAATGGCGTCAGCATCGTCACGAGCATGTGCCGATTAGCCGAATGGCCGTATAGCCGTGGGCGGGGTGGGCGGTGGAACCTTTATAGTCGTCGGCCAGCGAACGCCTAGGAAATGCGATTGGGATTAGAGGCCGCGCAGGAGTTCCTCTGACGGCTCGATCGTGGCGACAAAGCGTGCGGGGCCGGTGAAGCGGGTCGCGCAGACGGGCGGCTCGCCGAGCGCCTCCACGAGCAGGCGATCACCGGAGAGCGGGACCAGCTCGACGTGTTTCACTTCGCTCTCGGCCATGACCAGGAGCGCCACCGCCACCATGCCCGAACCGCAGCTCAGGGTCTCGGCCTCGACCCCACGTTCCCACGTTCGCACCTTCACGGCGCCGTCCGCCGCCACCTCGTAGAAATCAACATTGGCACCCTCGGGACTGAGGACGGCATGTCGGCGAAGGGGTGGCGCGACAACGGCGAGGTCGAGATCAGCGAGTCCCGTGGTTTCGATCACCAGGTGCGGGACACCGATCTTCATGAGCAATCCATTGCTGATGCCGTCGGGCTCGGCGGCTTCCGGTCGCCGCGGACCGGACTGCGGTGGCGGCAGCTCGAGGCTCACCCGCGACCCCTCAACCGCGGCCTGGATATGAGCCCAGCCGGTCTCGACCACCACCTTCGGATTGCAGCCGAGAAGCTCGACCGCGGCGCGAGCGGCACAGCGGGTGCCGTTGCCGCAGAAAGCCCCCTCGCTGCCGTCGGCGTTGCGGTAGGAGAGCCGGACCCGGTCGGTCCCAATCGCCTCGAGCGCCAGCGTACCATCGGCTCCAACGCCGCGCCGTCGGTCACACAGCCGTCGCACGAGATCGGGTTCACGATCGAGGCGTCGGCCCCAGTTTCCGACACCAAGCACGAAGTCGTTGCCGGCGCCCTCGAGCTTGTAGAGCCCAGACGTCACGGAACGGTACCCATGACAACCACACAGCTCGCACGGTCGCTGCGGTTTCCGGCGGCATCGCGGGCGGAAACGAAGTAGACGAGCCTGCCGAGCGGCGGTGCGGCATCGGTAAACTCGACCGACCGGTGGTCATCGGTGAGGACTTCGACCGGTTCGTCGCCCTGGTCACGGAACACGCTGTAGGTCACCGCGCCCGCCACCGCCTGCCAGCGGACCCGGACCTGCGCCCCTTCCGGCAGGCACACGACATCCGATGGGGCGCTTGGTGGATAGGTGTCCGGGTGGTTGACGCGCGCCGGTTCTGAAGGCTGACCGACCACCAGACCACCGCCCGGGAGCTCGATCACAGACCGCAGGCGATAGCTCCAGGCCTGACCCTGGGCCGCATTTTCGTCGCGCCAGCTCTCGCCATCTACCGGCTCATCCGTTACGGCAGTCCACGCGGCGCCGTCGGCCGACCGCTCGATCAAGGTTTTCGTGTCGGCCGCCGGGGTCCATCGCACGTCAATGCCGTCGGCACCGGCTTCCAGTGCGAGGTCAACAGGCGGGTCGGGGGGTGCCTGCGGTTCGAGGCGCACGATATTGGACAACTCCGACGGGCGATGCCGGCAGCACACCGTGCGGACTCCGTACCAGAGTACGAACAGCGTCGGATTCTCCACCGTCTGCCGCCACAGCTCGAGATCATCGCGAATGAGAATGGCCGAGCCTCTGGTCGCAGTCGCGATCTCATCCGGCTCAAGCGCCCTCAGCATTTCGCCCTGGGCCTCCAGGAGCTGGCGCTGCATTTGTCGGTCCTGCGGCGAGATAGGAGGCGGCGGTTCCTGGCCGAGGGGCAGCGCCGCCCGCCAGATCTGGATCTCCTCGAGGTCGGTCAGGTTCTGTCCTGAGGTGGTCGTCACGGGATAGCTCCACCTCAGCACGGCTTCGTTACCCTCTTGGAAGGCAGTCAGGTCGGTGGTCCGTTCGGCGACCCGGATCTCCGGCGGCAACGGCACACCTTCTTTCCCGCAGCCGATGAGCGAGGCGACGATAACCACCAGCATGAATGGCGGCGTTTGCAGCCCTCTGCACCACCTGGTTTCGGGCACGGAGACGGACACGGAGACGGGCATGGACCGAGCTTACAGGATATAGCGCGCGAGGTCGCGGTCACCGACGAGTTCGCCCAACCGATCTTTCACCATTTCGGCCGTGACTTCGACCATCTCACCGGCACGATCGGGGGCCGAAAAGCTGAGCTCCTCGAGCAAATGTTCGAGGACCGTGTGCAAACGACGAGCGCCGATGTTCTCGGCGCTTTCGTTGATCTCCGCCGCCATCGTGGCGATCGTGCGCACCGCCTCATCGGCAAATCGAAGCTCGAGGTTCTCAGTCGCCAGCAGCGCGGTGTATTGGCGGATCAGCGAGTTTTCGGGCTCCCGCAGGATTCGTTCGAACTCGTCGGCGCCAAGAGATTGGAGCGCGACCCTGATCGGAAAGCGCCCCTGCATTTCAGGGATGAGATCTGCCGGTCGGGAGACGTGGAAAGCTCCCGCGGCGATGAACAAAACATGGTCGGTCCGCACGACGCCATATCGGGTGTTGACATGGGTCCCCTCGACGATCGGAAGCAAGTCACGTTGAACTCCCTCGCGCGAAACGTCGGGACCGTGCCCCCCGGCGTCCTGGCGGGAGCAGATCTTGTCGATCTCATCGAGGAAGACGATGCCGGCCTCCTCGACCCGGGTAATGGCCTCGGCCTCCACCTGCGAACGGTCGATGAGCTTCTCCTCCTCCTCGGAGATGAGAATCCGCCGTGCTTCGGCAATCGTCATGCGCTTGCGAGACTTGCGGCCCATGAGGCCACCAAACATGTCTTTGAGGTTGATACCCATCGATTCCATGCCCTGCGGCGTGAACATCTCCACCGTCGGCATGCGGTCTTCCGAGACGTCGAGCTCGACCTCGTTCTCTTCGAGGAGGCCGTCTCGGAGCGGCCGCTTGAGCGCCCGGCGGCGCTCTTCCAGGGACGTTTCGGTCGCCGAGCTCGAGCTCATGACCAGGAGGTCCAGGAGACGGTCATCGGCGGCGCGCTTGGCGCGCACGGCGACCTCGGCTATCCGTTCGGTGCGAACCAACTGGATCGATGCGTCGAGCAGATCGCGAATGATCGACTCCACGTCCCGGCCGACATACCCGACCTCGGTAAACTTCGAGGCTTCCACCTTGAGAAATGGGGACCCGGTGAGGCGCGCCAGCCGTCGGGCTATTTCAGTCTTGCCGACACCTGTCGGCCCGATCATGATGATGTTCTTTGGCGCCACCTCTTCGCGCATTTCGGGCTCGAGCTGTTGGCGCCGCCAGCGGTTGCGCAAAGCTACCGCCACCGCTCGCTTGGCCGCGTCCTGGCCGATGATGAATCGATTGAGCTCGGCCACGGTGTCCTGTGGGGTCAAACTGTCCAGCTTCACGCCCTGAGCTCCTCGATGGTGATCTGATCGTTGGTATAGATGTCGATATCGGCAGCGATCAACAGGCTCTCTCTGACCACCTCCTCGGCACTCAGCTCGGTGTGTTTGAGAAGCGCGCGAGCCGCCGCCAACGCATAGCTCCCACCCGAACCGACAGCCACCACATCGTCGTCCGGTGACAGCACCTCTCCGGTGCCAGAAACCAGAAGGGTGGTTTTCTGGTCGGCGGTGATCAAGAGCGCTTCGAGGTGGCGCAACGCCTTGTCCGTTCGCCAGTCGCGGGCGAGCTCCACCGCGGCCCGCTCGAGGTTGTGGCCATACTCCTCGAGCTTCGACTCGAAGCGTGTAAACAGGGCCAGAGCGTCCGCGACCGAGCCTGCAAACCCGGCCAGCACCTTGCCGCCGGCAAGTCGCCTCACCTTCGCGGCACCCTTTTTCATGACCGTTGTACCCAGGGTGACCTGACCATCCGATCCGACCGTCACGACCCCGTCGCGCCGTACCGCCAGCACCGTCGTGTGGTGCCATTCGTTCTTCATGAAGCCTCCTGTACGCATTCTTCGCCCGTACCGCGTGGAAAGAACATACGCAGGATACTCCCGTTGGATTCCCGGTCACACCTTTTCGAGTTTCGCAATTGTCGGAACCAGAGTCTTGCGGCCCGCGCGGTCGAAGAAGACAACCAGCTTGAGCTGGGCGCCGGTTCCCTGGCACGCCAGGATGACCCCTGAACCGAAGCGCTGGTGTCGGACCCGGTCCCCCGGCCGCCAGCCGGCGCCGTCGGCGTCAGTGACTGTCGCCGCAACCGGGCCACCCCGTCGCTTCACCGACATCGCGCCAGCGCCGCGGGTCGGCCGGGTACGCGACACAGAACCCGTGCCGGGCTGAGGGCTCCAGCTGGCGACGGGTTCCGACCCATCATTGACGGCTCCCGGCGGCAGCTCATCGAGAAAGCGCGACAACCGGGTCGGCTGCCTCTGGCCGAAGAGAAAACGGCTCCGGGCGCCGGTCAGTGCCAGCCACTTCCGTGCCCGGGTCATGCCGACGTAGGCCAGGCGCCGTTCCTCTTCGAGGCCCTCGGGTTCGTCCCGCGAGTTGGCGTGCGGCAACAGCCCATCCTCGAGCCCGGCCAGGAAGACAACGTCGAACTCCAACCCCTTCGCCGAATGGAGGGTCATCAACGCGACCCCGTCCGCTGCGCCCTCGTCGTCGTTCTCCTCAAGGAGTGCCACCGAGTCCAGAAACTCTTCGAGCTGCTGGCCACGCGTCGCCGCCTCGGCCACCGCCGCCGCCAGCTGTTGCAGATTCTCACGCCGTGCCACCCTGTCTTCTGCGTCGCCCTCGTACATGGCAAAGAGCCCGGACGCTTCGAGCAGCCAGCCGACAAAGTCCCCGGGCGTCAGCTCCTCGAAACGCTCGGGCGCCTCATCCAGAATTGAAAAAAACTTCTTCAGGGAAAGGCGCGCCCGCGGGCTGAGGCCCTCCGGCAGCTGTCGTGCCGCTTCGGGCAGGTTCAACCCGAGGTCCCGTGCGGCACTGCGCAGAACGTCCATAGTGGCGGCACCAATACCTCGGGCCGGGACGTTGACGACTCGTTCGAAGCTCAGGAGGTCGCCGGGTCTCACTACCAGACGGAGATAGGCAAGAGCGTCCTTGATCTCGGCCCGCTGCCAGAATCGGAGGCCACCGACCACCCGATAGGGCACCCGCCGACGAGTGAGCTCTTCCTCGAAGGGCCGGGTCTGGGCGTTCGTGCGCAGGAGAACGGCCATCTCTTCAAGGGGTGAGTCGCCGGTTTTGCTCTCGACATGGTCGGCCACCCAGCGCGCCTCCCCGCGTTCATCGGCGGCGATGTGAAGTCGCACGGGCTCCCCACCCCGACGGCTGGTGAACAGGCGCTTTCCGCGACGCCCACGATTGGCGGCAATGAGACTTCCAGCAACCGTGAGGATGGGCTCGGTGGACCGGTAGTTCTCTTCCAACGCCACCACCCGTGCCCCCGGAAAGAACTTTTCGAAAGAGAGGATGTTGGCGAGCTCGGCCCCGCGCCACCGATAGATGGATTGGTCCTCATCGCCAACCGCGGTAATGTTGCCGCGGCCGTCGAGAATGACTGTCAGAAGATCCATTTGTAGGCTGTTTGTGTCCTGGAACTCGTCGACCAGGAGAAACCGCGCGCGCCGGCCGACGGCACCACGGATCTTGGGGTCGGATCGAACGGCCCGCAGGGCACGCACCAGCATGTCGTCGAAGTCCACGACCGCCGCCGCGGTCTTGAGCTTCTCATAGCGTTCCCACAGGCGACTGACGGTTTCGTCCGACGAGCCGGCGGCGCCGGCGTCGAAGGCGCCACGGTCGGTGCCGCGGTTGACCATGCCAGAGATTCGCGACAGCACGACCCGCGGCGGAAGCTCTTTGGGGTCGAGACCGAGATCTTTCAGCGCGCGCTGCATCATCGCCCGCTGGTCGTCAGCGTCGGCGATACCGAAACGGTTCGGGAGGCCGGCAGCCTGAGGCCAGCGACGAAGGATCTCCAGGGCCCAGCGGTGAAAAGTGCCGACAAACCCTCCGTGGAGAGGACGGCTGAGCAATCGCTCCACGCGTTCGCGCATCTCCCTGGCCGCCTTGTTGGTGAACGTGACGGCCGTGATTTCGGCCGCATCGGCGGCACCCGAGGCGAGCAAATGGGCGATCCGGTACGTGAGCACCCTGGTTTTGCCCGAGCCCGCCCCGGCCAGCACCAACAGCGGCCCCTCGCCGTGGACCACCGCCTCGCGCTGCTGTGCGTTCAGATCATCGAGAAGGGAACCCACTCGTCGAGTACCTCCAGAGGAGGAAAGAACGTACCAGCGCGAGGCGGGAGACTCAACCGTCGATTTCGGATTTCGAATTGCGGATTTCGGAGTTGTCGATCGCTCGGACCACAGCCGGGGGTGGGGTGGGAAATCCGAAATCTCAAATCCGAAATCCCGCGTCACTCGACGGTGACGCTTTTGGCGAGGTTGCGCGGCTGGTCGACGTCGAGGCCCAGCTCCACCGCAACGTGGTAGGCGAGGAGCTGCAGCGGCGCCACCGT